>ERZ1106935.488-NODE-488-length-45222-cov-38.111785_pt1 | contig 45222 bp, 28 predicted proteins | sample MGYA00403666_ERZ1106935 | MGnify/ENA primary metagenome ERZ1106935 (study PRJEB35170, sample SAMEA104062452) | human gut metagenome | biome: human gut; feature: human-associated habitat; material: faeces | place: Denmark | collected 2012-11-20 ... | reverse complement strand
CGATCTCGTCCTTCGGGGTCTTGCGCAGTTCCAGACCGAAAGCGATGTTCTTGTAAACGGTCATGTGGGGGTACAGAGCGTAGCTCTGGAACACCATTGCGATATCACGATCCTTCGGGGGAACGTCGTTGATCAGACGGCCACCGATGTACATTTCGCCCTTGGAGATCTCCTCCAGACCGGCGATCATGCGCAGGGTGGTGGACTTGCCGCAGCCAGAGGGGCCGACGAAGATGATGAATTCCTTATCCTGGATCTCCAGGTTAAAGTCGGTAACAGCGGGAGCGGTAGCACCCGGATAGATCTTATAGATGTGCTGGCAGCTGATCGAAGCCATAGTCGTTTGCCTCCATAATTTTTAAGGTTCTCACGCTCTTGACGGCGTGTTCATTCGTTGGTACTATAATAACAGATAATTTTGTGATATAAAATAGCATTTTATTGATTAGAGGTGTCAGATATTGCTTTTTGACTGGAACACCATCGCTTTTCCCGCTTCAGTGCAGGATCTGCAGCTGTCTGCCCCCCTCACCCTCTCCGGCGAAGGACTGTGGGTGTGCCTTGTGTCCAGCGGCCAGTGCTCTGCATCCGTACCTGCTGCCGGGCCGCTGCCGCTGGGTGCAGCGCTCATTTTGCCGCCGCAGTCCGTGCCTGCCGGGCACCTGATCCTGAGCCGTGCCCCGCTGGCCCTTGTGCCGGAAAGCATCTGCCATCTGCTCTGCGTCCAGCTTACCGGGCAGGCGGCTTCCCAGTTTCTGGCCGGGCTGCACGAACTGCCCTTCCTTGCCAAGGGCGGTTCCTGCCCGGCCGCTGCCGAACTGATGGACCGCCTTGCTGAGGAAAAGGCCGCCCACAGCCGTGCCCGCAGCCAGTTGGCCTACGCACTGTTGTGTGAGCTGGCCGATGCCGACAGTGCCGCGTCCGCCCTGCCGCCGCTGGTGCAGGCCGCCATTGAGGACATCCGCGCAAACTACGCGGGCCTTTACGGCGTGGAGGAGCTGAGCGAGCGGCTGGGCGTGTCCAAGAGCCATCTGGTGCGCACCTTTACCGCAGCCATTGGCGTGCCGCCGGGCAAATACCTCACCACTGTGCGCGTTGAAGCAGCCCAGCGGCTGCTGCTCCACCGGGAGTACACACTGGACGTGGTAGCCAGCCTGTGCGGCTTTTCCGGTGCCAACTACCTGTGCCGGGTGTTCAAAAAAGAAACCGGCCAATCCCCCGCACAGTGGCGGGCAATGGCCGGTCACGCCGCGCAGAGTGGGCTTTCGCCCGAGGAATCTCTGCGCGAACAGGAGCTTTATATTTAAGGGCTATGCGGTCTGCTTTTTACCGCGCAGCAGCAAAAACAGGGTCAGCACTGCGGTGAGCAGTTCCGATGCCGGGAACGCCGCCCATACGCCGTTCATGCCAAATAGGCGGCTCAGCACCAGCGAGCAGGCCACGATGGCCACCATGCCGCGGCAGATGGAGGTTACGGAGGCTTCCACCGGGCGGTTGGTCGCACTCAGATAGCCCGCTGCCACGATGTTGAACCCGGCAAAGAAGTAGCCCACAAAGTACAGCCGCATGCCCATGTGGGCAAACTGCGCCATCTGGGCGGAGCTTTCGCTGTTGAATATGCCCACCAGTGCATCGGTAGCACCAAAGATGATGCCGTACAGCACCGCTGCCAGCACCAGTGCGGTGCAGCTGCCCAGGATGAGCAGCTTTCTGGCACCGGCCTTGTCGCTTTTGCCGTAGCACTCGCTCACCAGCGGCTGTGCGCCCTGTGCTACACCATTGAAGATGGCCGTTGCCACCAGCGCAAAGTTCGCCACCACGCCATAGGCCGCCACCGCCACATTGCCCGCCAGACCCAGCAGCAGGAAGTTGAATACGGTGGTGGTAACGCCGGAGGACATCTCACCCACAAAGCCGGAAATGCCCAGCTGGCAGCTCTGCCCCAGCAGCCTTGCCGAGGGGCGCTGGCGCACGAACTGCACGCTGTTCTCCTTTTTAAAGAAGTGGCGGCTGCAGATGGAAATGCTGATGATGGGAGACACGGCGGTGGCCAGCGCCGCACCGGCCAGCCCCAGACCCATGGGAAACATGAAAATATAGTCGAACACCACATTGAACAGGCTGCTGCTCAGGGTAGCCACCATGGCAAGGGAGGGGTCGCCGTCGTTGCGCACAAAGGCCGACACGATATAGTTGCACATGAAGAAGGGCGTGAACATAAGGAAGATGCGGGCATACGGGATGCCCAGCGCCACGATCCCCGCGTCACCGCCCATCAGCCGCAGAAGGCCGCCGGGCACAAAAATACCCACCAGCAGGAACGGCACGCTGAGCACACAGGCGCAGAAGATGGCATTGGAAAAATAGCGCTGGCAGCGTTCATCTCCCTGCGCCTTGAGGATGGCATAGCGGGTGGCCGCGCCAAGGCCGACCATGGAGCCGACGGCAAAGATGAAGTTGTAGACCGGCAGGCAGAGGTTGAGCAGGGTAACGCCGTCGGTGCCCGCCGCCTGCGAGATGAAATAGGTATCGGCCAGAATGTAGCACGAGGTGCCCAGCAGGCCGAAGATATTCTGTGATACATATTTAAAGAACTGTTTTGTCAGGTTCATCCAAGTTCCCTTTCATGGCATTTTTTACGCATACCGGCATATTTTAGCACACCCCAAAATGCAAGTCAACACAAAAACGCCCTGTACCGTGCAAAAAAGCATTGACAGCCCGGGCTCTGGCCCTTACACTGGGAGCGGTCACAAAATCATCCCCCTCGCCGGGGGAAGTCTTTTATTACCAGCATCTTAATTTGGGAGGTTCTCTATGTCCGGCAGCACACTGTTTTCCATTGGCGAAGCACTCATCGATATGATCCCGTCCAGGGTGGGCTGTTCTTTTGACGAGGTTCCCTCGTTCAGCCCGCGCACTGGCGGCGCACCGGCCAACGTGTGCGCGGCCTTTGCCCGGCTGGGCGGCAAAAGTGCTTTTCTGAGCCAGCTGGGCGACGACCCCTTCGGCCACAAGATCGCCCGGGAATTGGAAGCCTGCGGCATCGATCTCTCCCATCTGGCCTTTACCGACAAGGCCAGCACAGCCCTTGCCTTTGTCAGTCTGGAAGAGGACGGCAGCCGCACCTTCAGCTTCTACCGCAAACCCTCGGCGGACCTGCTTTATTCTCCGGAGCAGATCGACCCGGCATGGTTCGCCGATGCCTTTGCCCTGCATTTCTGCAGTGTCTCGCTGGTGGACAGCCCCATGCGCTACGCCCACCTTGCGGCCATCTCCGCCGCACGCGAAGCTGGTGCTATCGTCAGCTTTGACCCGAACCTGCGCTTCCCCCTCTGGCCGGACCGCGACATGCTGCGCGGGACCGTGCTGCAGTTCCTGCCGCTTTCCAACATCCTCAAAATTTCGGATGAAGAGCTGGAATTTCTCACCGGCACTGCGGACATCGAAGCCGCCCTGCCGCAGCTGCTTGTGGGTGATGTGCAGCTGGTGGTCTACACCTGCGGCAGCAGCGGTGCCCACGCCTATACCCGCACCGCCCACGGCTTTTCCCCCTGCCGGAAAGTCCGGGCTGTGGACACCACCGGCGCAGGCGACGGCTTCATCGGCTCGTTTTTGTGGCAGCTGGAACGTGACGGCGTAACGCGGAACAAGCTGGAAAAGCTGAGCAAAACAAAGCTGAACGAATACCTTGCGTTTTCCAATCAGTTCTGCGGCATCAGCGTGCAGACGAATGGTGCCATCGACAGCTACCCCACACTCAGCCAGATGCAGTAAAACATACAATATGCCCTACGTCACAGAACCGCAGGGCTTCTTATTCATTTACAATTTGTAGTATTGCGTCGTTATATTCCAGGTTTGTCCTGTTTCCGACATCTTTTCTGCCGGTTTAAGATTTGTTTATCCTTTGTACAAGCCTTGTTCTTATTCTCTGCCCGGTTCCATGTTACCATAAGGGCAAGAACAACAAGCAGGGAGGTTTTATCCATGCCCTTTGAATTTACCCTTCTGGATGCCTTGCAGGCTCTGCGCTGTCCGGTGCTGGATGCACTGGCGGTGTTTTTCGATCAGGCCGGTGCCCACGGCGAGATCTGGATCGCATTCACGGCGGTGCTGCTGGCGTTCCGGCGCACCCGCCGGGCCGGGCTGGCCATGGCGCTGGCGCTGGGCCTTTATATGCTGGCGGGCCACTGCGCCTTAAAGCCACTGTTCGCACGCCCGCGCCCCTGCGACCTCCGGCCGGAGATGCTCACACTGGTGGCCCGGCCGCATGGCTGGTCCTTCCCTTCCGGACACACATCCTCCGCCTTTGCCGCTGCCTTCGCACTCTGGCTGCAGAACCGCAGGCTCGGCATCCCGGCTCTTGTGCTGGCCGGGTTCATCGGCTTCACGCGGATGTACCTGTATGTGCATTTCCCCACCGACATTCTGGGCGGCGTGGCACTGGGCCTTGCATTGGGGGCCTGCGGCTCCCTGCTGGCAGATAAGATCAGCAACAGATGGGCGAAACGCAGCGAAGTAAAACGAACTGTATAAACCAATTTCGTCTCGTACTCGTTCTCGCTTTGCTTTTTACATTCAGATGAAGTATATCGCTTCGATTCTATTCGTGAAAAAGAGCCTCGGAAAAATCCGCAGATTTTTCCGAGGCTCAACTAATGATAATAGAATTTCCGCTAAAACAGCCAAAGCGCACGCGGCGGCTATTCCCAATCGTTCTCTTGCATTCAGGTAAAAACAAAAGCAGCCAGCACCGTGGAAAGGAGGATAAAGCGGTGCTGGCTGCGGTATGAGAACTCCCGAACTTTGCGGCGGATCAGGAGGGATTTGGTAGTCTGTCCGCCGTCGTTGGCGATTGCCTGGCATAGGCGGGGGACAGTGTTTTAATAAGTACCTGCTGGGCTGTGCCAGATGCACCAGCCCCCGCAGATGAAAGCCCTTGTCGGCTTTGGGGAGATGTCTTTGCATCTCCCTGACTGCACCCTTATACTACCAGACAATCGTGGCATTTCTTTGTGGAGTTTTTGAACAATTTGCAAATAGATTTTCAGGTGTTTTCAAAGGAGGCCCCTGCTTATCGGGATGGTGTGCCGGAAGTTTCTCCGAAGACCGTCCGCTGGGGTGGGACCCTGTTGCCCGAAGGGCAATAGGGCGGGCGATGGAATGGCCCGATTCGTGTCTGAGGAGAAAGCTTCCGGCACACCGCTCCTTCGCTCTTTTACTGCGCCCCGAAAAAATCCTTGGCGATGTCGGCGCTGCGTTTGGCGTCCTTGGCGTACCAGTCCGCGCCGATCTTCTCGGCATATTCCGGCGTGAGCACCGCACCGCCCACCATGATCTTGCAGTCCAAGCCCGCTTCGTGCAGGGCGGCAATGGTTTCCTCCATGCTCTTGAGGGTAGTGGTCATCAGGGCGGAAAGGCCCACCAGATGCACATTCTTTTCCCGCACGGTGTTCACCACCGTCTCCACCGGCACATCACGGCCCAGGTCGATCACCTCAAAGCCGTAGTTTTCCAGAATAACCTTGACGATGTTCTTGCCGATGTCGTGCACGTCGCCCTTGACGGTGGCCAGCACGATGCGGCCCTTGCTGGCGCTGCCCTCACCCTTCTGGGCAATGACGTTCTTGATCTCCTCAAAGGCGCTCTGGGCCGCACTTGCGGCCTGCAGCAGCTGCGGCAGGAACAGCGTGCCCTTCTCGTACTTGGCACCCACGATGTCCAGCGCCGGGATCAGCGCTTCGTCCACCACTTCCAGCGGCTGCTTTTCGGCCAGCAGTGCCTTGGTCTGGGCGGCAGCATCACCCTTCAGGCCCTTTTCCACTGCCTTCATCAGCAGAGCATAAGGGCCGGTAAGCTCTGCGCTTTCACCGGATGCGGATGCCGAAGCCGCAGGCACCGTCTGCGCGGCCTGCTTGAGGGCCACCGAGGCGGGCACATGGTCGGCATACCGCTCAATGTACTTCGTGCTCTGCGGGTCGCGGTTGGTCAGCACATTGTAAGCGTACACTGCCGCCATCATCTCCTCGCTGGAGGGGTTCATGATGGCAAGGTCCAGCCCGGCGTACATGGCCATGGTGAGGAAGGTGGTGTTCAGGTACGGGCGGCAGGGCAGGCCGAAGCTGATGTTGGACACACCCAGAATGGTGCGCACCCCCAGCTCCTTCTTGCAGGCTTCCAACGCCTGCACGGTGGCCAGAACGTCCTTCTGCTGGGCGCTGGCGGTCAGGGTCAGACAGTCGATGTAGATGTCCTCCCGCGGGATGCCGACGGCAAGGGCCGCCTCCGTGATGCGGCGGGCAATGGCCACCCGGTCCTCGGCGGCGGGCAGGATGCCCCGCTCATCGATGGCAAGGCCCACGATGGCCGCACCGTACTTTTTGCACAGGGGCAGGATCGCGTCCAGCTTTTCCCGCTCGCCGTTGGTAGAGTTGACGATGGGCTTGCCGTTGTACACGCGCAGACCGTTTTCCAGTGCCTCCACATTGGAGGAGTCCAGCTGCAGCGGCAGGCTGGTGACGCTCTGCAGGGCCTTGACCACCTTGGGCATCAGGGCAGGCTCGTCCACGCCGGGTGCGCCCACGTTCACGTCCAGCACCTGAGCACCGGCTTCCACCTGACTGACCGCCTGTTCCAGAACGTAGTTCATATCCTCTTCCCGCAGTGCCTGCTGGAAGCGCTTTTTGCCCGTGGGGTTGATGCGCTCACCCACCACTGTGATGCCGTCCACGTTGACGAAATCCACCGGCGTGCAGAGCACCGAGGGCATTTTGTGGGCCGAACGGCCGGGTACGCAGCCTGCAAAAACGCTGTTCAGCAGCTTGATGAACTCCGGCGTGGTGCCGCAGCAGCCGCCCGCCGCAAACAGATGCAGTTCCCGGTAGGGCTTCATTTCCATGGCGAAGAGCTGCGGAGTGATATCGTAGCCGCTGCCGTCGGCCCGGGGCAGGCCCGCATTGGGCTTGACGAACACCGGAAAGTCGCCGGGCACAGCCTCTGCCAGACGCTTTGCCATGGGGAAGATCTCCTTGGGGCCCAGTGAGCAGTTGATGCCCACCGCGTTGGCACCCAGGCCACGGGCGGTCACGCCGAAGCTTTCCACCGTGCAGCCGGTAAAGGTGCGCCCGCCGGCTTCAAAGCTCATGCTGGCTAAGATAGGCAGGCCGCTGTTTTCCTTTGCGGCCAGCAGAGCGGCTTTCAGCTCGTACAGATCGGTAAAGGTCTCAAAGAAAATGAGGTCGGCCCCGGCGGCAGCGCCTGCCCGGACGATGCGCGCATACTCGCTCACCGCATCCTCAAAGGCCAGCGTTCCGCTGGGTTCCAGCAGTTCTCCCAGCGGGCCGACATCCAGCGCGGTCAGGGCACCGTAGGGCGCACAGGCGCGCTTGCAGTTGGCGATGCCCGCCGCGATGATCTCTTCCAGACTGTAGGCGCTGCCCGCCAGCTTGTGGGCCGATGCGCCAAAGGTGTTGGCGTTGACAATGCGGCTGCCCGCAGCGGCATACTTGGCATGGATGCTCTCGATCAGCTCCGGATTGGTGATGTTCAGCTCCTCCGGCTTTGCACCCAGCTTCAGGCCCGAAGCCTGCAGCATGGTGCCCATGCCGCCATCCAGCAGGACGGTATTGCTCTGCTTGAAAAGTTCACTCGCTTGCACAGGTCTTTCCCCTCTTTCTATACTCACACCGGGTGCGCAGCACGCAGTGGCCGCACCCGGCCAGTTTTCCCTTTACCGGGTGGCCGCTGACCCCCAGAATGGCCGTCACGCTCTTGCGCGGGGTCATCAGGTTGGTATCGGTCACACACAGGCCCGCCCGGCGCACCGTATCCAGCGCGTTTGCCACCAGCGGCTGTACTGCAATATCCCAGTCACCGTAGCCGGGCGAAAACCGCCCGGTCAAATACTTTCCCTCTTTTGCGGCCCACTGGCGCAGCTCTGCTTCGGCTGCGTCTGCGGCCTGCTCGGCCAGCGCGCTGCCCAGTGCATCGGACGCAACGCCCGCCGCGATATCGCCCACACCGGCACGGCGGATCTGTGCATCCACGCCGGGGCCAAGGGTCACGGCCAGCAGCACCGCCTGCGGGCAGTTTTCCAGATGCTTCATCACATCCCCACCCCGCAGGATGCCTGCTTCGGCAAGGGCAGCCGTGTCCGCTTCCAGCCAGACCGCCCGGGGCGTTGCCGCCGCCAGCAGCGGCATGGCGCATGTTTCCAACAGGGTCATGGTGCGGTCGTCCGGTTCCCCTCTGGCCCCGAAATACCGCGCTGCCTGTGCTGTATCGATCGCCGCCGGTTTTGCCAGCACCAGCGGCTGCGGTGCACCGATCATCCGCCACACCTCCTTGCTTTTTTGAAATAAAGTGGTCTTAAGTATACCGCACCTGTGGGATTTTATCAATCCCGCAGAGCGGCGGATAAAAGAAAACTCCCTCAGTCACAGCTCACGCCGTGCCAGCTCCCTCAAGGAGGGAGCCTCTGTCGAAAAGGTAAGCTTTTCGGTTTTGCCAAAGGCCCCATCCCAGAGGGGGCTGTCTGTGAAGCAGACTGGGGGAGTTCGTTCTTTATTTGATGCAGCTGGAACAGGGCGTATAGCCTGCTTCCACGGCTTCCTGATAGCTGGAGAAGAGGATCTGGTTCTTCTCTGCCGGCAGGTTCGGGCAGGTAGGCAGATGGAACTTTTTGCTGTTCACATTGCCAATGTACGCCTGCTGGGCCGTGCTGGATGCCGCCGGGTCGGTGGGGTTCAGCGCGGAATCTGCCGCAAAGTGCTCGGTGCCCACGGTGTAGTTCTGGCCGTCACTGCCAATGGTGATGGTGCCCTGCAGGTCGGTGCGGTACACATCCACCCCGGCATCCCGCAGGATGCTCAGCGTTTCCTCGTGCGGGTGGCCGTACTTGTTGTTCACGCCGCAGGAGATAATGCCCATTTCCGGCAGCACCGCGTTCAGGAAAAGGTAGCTGGTGGAGGTGCTGGAACCGTGGTGGCCCACCTGCAGCACATCGGCCCTGAGGTTCGCGCCGCTGTTCACAAGGTCGGTCTCCGCAGTCTTTTCCATGTCGCCGGTCAGCAGGAAGCTGGTGGAGCCGTAGTCGATGCGCAGCACAATGGAGGTATCGTTGGTGTCGCTGTACTGTGCCACCGGGCCAAGCATGGTCACAGTAGCGCCGCCCAGCGGCCACATCGTGCCCACGGCGGGCACCTCTACCTGCAGGCCCTGCTGTTGGGTGTACTTGACAAAATCCTGAAAGCACTTGGTGGAGGCATCGGCCACCGGGCTGTACACATGGTACGCCGGGAAGTAGGCCAGTGCGGCAGCCAAGCCGCCTACATGATCCTCATGCGCGTGGGAGCAGAACACATATTCCAGCTGTTCCACCCCCTGACTCTGCAGGTAAGAGACGATGAGACTGCCGTCGTCCACATTGCCGCCGTCGTAGAGCATGAACTGTCCGTCGCATTCCACCAGCACACTCAGCGCCTGACCCACATCGATGAAATGCACCTCCAAGGGTGCGTCCACCGTATCCACAGCCGCCGCAGCAGAAGCGGATGGGTTCGGCACTACATCGGCGCTTCCGCCCGGGACGGACGGCAGCCCGCTGCAGCCCGCAAGGCTCAGCACCAGTGCGGCGGCAGCGGCCAGCGCAGCAAGGCGCTGCCACAGGCCTTTCTTAGGCGCGTTTACTTTTTCTTCTTTCCAGTTTTCCACGTTGTGTTCTCTTTCTGTTGATCGTTTTTTGGCTTGCGCGCGGGTGCCGAATGGGGCGCAAAGCGTGCGCCGGGGCTGGGCGCACGGCCTGTCGGTGCAGCGGCACGGCTCTGGCCGTGGGCAGGCTTGCCGTTATGGCCCTTCTGGTTCGGGCGCACCGTATAGGTGCCGTCATTGTGGATCGTCACATCGGCGGCTTCGGCCCGGCGGGCAGAGCGCTGCACGGCGCGGCGGCCTACGGCGGGCACCAGCAGGGGGATCAGGTCCTCCCGGTGGGTCATCTTCAGCGCCTTGACTACCTTCTCGGCGTTGCGAGGCTCGTAGTATTGCAGCAGCGCCCGCTGCAGCGCCTTGCCCTCGGGGGTCTTTTCCACAAACACCGGCTTCAGGGTGTAGGGGTCAAGGCCGGTGTAGAACATGCAGGTGCTCACAGTGCCGGGGGTGGGGTAAAAATCCTGCACCTGTTCCGGGCGCATGTGGTTTTTATAAAGATATTCTGCCAGATAGACCGCATCCTTGAGGGTGCTGCCCGGGTGACTGGACATCAGATAGGGCACCAGATACTGCTTTTTGCCGGCCTTTTTGCTCAGCTCATAGAATTTATCCTTGAACTTGTTGAAGGTCTCGATGGGCGGCTTGCCCATGTAGGCCAGCGTGTTGGGGGCACAGTGCTCCGGAGCCACCTTCAGCTGGCCGGACACATGGTACTCTACCAGTTCCTTGAAGAAGGTGTCGTCCGGGTCGGCCATCAGGTAGTCGAACCGGATACCGCTGCGGATGAACACCTTTTTCACGCCCGGCAGCTCCCGCACCCGGCGCAGGATCTTCAGGTAGTCGCTGTGGTCCACGATCATGTGGGAGCAGGTGGTGGGGGCAAGACAGTGCTTGCCGCCGGTGCACATGCCCCGCAGCATCTGCTCCCGGCAGGAGGGAAAGCGGAAGTTTGCGGTGGGGCCGCCCACATCGTGGATGTAGCCCTTGAAATCCGGCTCGTGGGTCATGCGCTCGGCTTCTGCCACGATGCTGTCCGCGCTACGGCTGGTGACACGCCGCCCCTGATGCAGCTGGATGGCGCAGAAGTTGCAGCCGCCAAAGCAGCCGCGGTTCTGGATGATGGAGAACTGCACCTCACGGATGGCGGGCACGCCGCCCATGCTCTCGTAGATGGGGTGGTAACGGCGGGTGTAGGGCAGAGCGTAGACCTTATCCAGCTCCCCGCGCACCAGCGGCTTTGCGGGGATGTTCTGCACCAGATACTTCTCGCTCTGCTTCTGCACGATGATCTGGCCGCTGACCACATCCTGATTGTCCATCTGAATGCGGCAGGCCTTGGCATACGCCGTCTTATCCGACGCCACCTTTTTAAAGCCTGCGCACTCCACGTAGCGCTCGGGCAGATGGTCGAAGTCGGTCATGTAACAGGTGCCGTCCACGTCCGTGATGCTCTCCACCGGTTCCCCGGCGGCAAGGCGGCGGGCGATCTCCACGGTCTGGTGCTCGCCCATGCCAAAGCTGATGATGTCCGCGCCGGAATCCTCGGCGATGCTGGGCAGCACGGTGTCCAGCCAGTAGTCATAGTGGGCAAAGCGGCGCAGGGACGCCTCCAGACCGCCCAGGATCACCGGCAGGTCGGGATAGGCCTGCTTGGCAAGGCGGGTGTACACGGTGGCGCTGCGGTCCGGGCGTGCGCCGCCCTTGCCGCCGGGGGAGTATTCGTCCTCGGCGCGGGGGATCTTTGCCACGGAATAGTGGCTGACCATGCTGTCCACGTTGCCGCCGCCGATGAAGAAGCCGTACTTGGGCTTGCCGAACCGCTTGAAGTCCTCGCAGTCGGTGTAGCGTGGCTGGGCCAGCACGCCGATCTTATAGCCCTCGGCTTCCAGCAGACGGCTGATGATGGCAGTGCCAAAGCTGGGGTGGTCCACATAGGCATCGCCGCCCACCACCACAAAGTCCAGCTGCTCCCACCCGCGGGCCTCCATATCGGCCCGGCTGATGGGAAGAAATTCGGTGTAGATCTTAGGGGAAGAGTTGTCCATAATGCTCCTTTTATTGTTAAACCCTCTCAGGCAACGCCTTGCGGCGTTGCCAGCTCCCCCGATGGGGGAGCTTTTTGCATCTTTTCATCCAGTTTTTCTTTGAAGGCAGACGATATCTTACCCACTCATAAAGCTCGCCCTTCGGGAGAGCTGGCGCGTCAGCGCCTGAGAGGGTCATTCCTCCGGTTGGTTCATCTGCATTTCCAGCCACTGCTGGCGGCTGATAAGCACAGCGCGGGGCTTGGCGCCCTCGTAGGGTCCGATGATGCCTTTTTGTTCCATCTCGTCCATGATACGGGCCGCGCGGGCGTAGCCCAGCTTGCAGCGGCGCTGCAGCAGGCTGGTGGAGGCCTGACCGGCATCGATGACCACCTCCACGGCCTGCTTGAACATCGGGTCGGTATCGGGATCCTCGTCGGAGTCCGCGCCGCCGCTGCCTTTCTTGCCGTCCTGAATGGCGTGCTTTTCCATGGCTTCGATCATGGCTTCGTCATACTGCACAGTGCCGCTCTGCTTGATGAAGTCCAGCACACGGCTGATCTCCTCATCCCGCACGAAAGTGCCCTGAATACGGGTAGGCTTGGGCGCACCCACGGGCATGAACAGCATATCACCCATGCCCAGCAGCTTTTCGGCACCGGAGCCGTCCAGAATAGTGCGGCTGTCCACCTGACTGGACACTGCAAATGCGATGCGGCTGGGGATGTTGGCCTTGATCAGGCCGGTGATCACGTCCACGCTGGGGCGCTGGGTGGCTACGATCAGGTGCATACCGGCGGCGCGGGCCTTCTGGGCGATGCGGCAGATGGAGTCCTCCACATCCTTGCCCACCACCATCATCAGGTCGGCCAGCTCGTCGATGATAATGGCGATGTAGGGCATCTTTTCCAGATCAGGCCGTTCTGCGGCCAGCTTGTTGAAAGACTTGATGTCGCGCACATTGTTCTCTGCAAACAGATGATAGCGGCGCTCCATCTCCTGCACCGCGCTGCCAAGGGCACCTGCGGCCTTTTTCGGCTCGGTGACCACCGGCATCAGCAGGTGGGGAATGCCGTTGTACTCGGCCAGCTCCACCACCTTGGGGTCGATCAGCAGCAGCTTCACGTCCTCCGGGCTGGAGCGGAACAGCAGGCTCATGATGATGCTGTTCACGCACACGGATTTACCGCTGCCGGTGCTGCCTGCAATGAGCAGATGGGGCATCTTGCACAGGTCTGCCACCTGTGCCACACCGGCAATGTCCTTGCCAAGCGCAATGCCCAGAGGTGAGGTCATGCGCAAAAAGCTCTGGCTCTCGAACACGCTGCGGATATACACCGGGGTCTTTTTGTGGTTGGGCACCTCAATGCCCACGGCAGGCTTGCCGGGGATGGGTGCTTCCATACGCACGTCCGCCACCGCAAGGTTCAGGGCGATATCGTCTGCCAGCGAGGTGATGCGGCTGATCTTGACACCCGCCATGGGCTGCACTTCGTACCGGGTGACGGAGGGGCCCCGGGAGATATCCAGCACACGGGTGCGCACGCCAAAGCTTTCCAGCGTGTCCACCAGCTTCTGGGCGTTGGCTTTCAGCTCTTCCTGCGCGCCGGGGTCGGTCTCGTCCTGCGATTTTTCAAACAGCTCAATGGGCGGATACTGGTACTGATAAGTATCCACCGATTCGGTCTCGTCCACAGGGGCCGCTGCCGCGGCCTGCTCGGAAGCGGCAGGCTTTTCCATTGCCGCTGCCACCAGCGTGCTGATATCCTTTTCCTCCACCGGTTCGCTGGTAATGCTGATCCAGCCGTCCTCGTCGGGTGTGCCGCGCATGGCAACGGCGTTTTCGGCGCTCACCCGGGCGGGTGCCGCCGGGACTGCGGGCTGGATGGGCACGGCGGGCATCTCCGGCGTGACTGCCGCTGCCGGGCTTTCCGGCTGGGCCGTCGGCATTGCCGGGGTCATGACCGGAGTATCAAAGCTTTCCGCTGCCGCAGGCTGCACCGGCTGTGCAGCTTTTGCAAAGAAATCGGATGCATCGGTCTCCACCGCGTCCTGTACGATGGGCTGCGGGGCAGGTCTGGGGGCCGGGCGCAGCGGGTTCTGCCCAAAGGTGCCGCCCGGGCCCACGATGAGCGGCTCGATGGGTTCGCTGCCGCCCTCCTTCACCTCAGTGTGGTCCGGGCCAAGGTCCACATCAAAGGAAGCCCGGGGCCGGGATACCCGTACCTGCACCGGCGTGATGGCCGGGGCAGCAGGCTCCGGCTGGGCAAGCGGCTGGCCGGAAGTATCTGTGGGCGGCTCCGGCTGCGGGGCGGCCTCCGGCTCCTCCGCCTCCATCTCTTCGGTCACCTTGTGGCCCCAGTGGCGGATGCCGTTCAGCCAGTCCGGCACACCGATGCGGAAAGCCGGAGTTTCCATCTCCTCTTCGGCATCTTCCTCATCCCGGTATTCATCTTCTGCTTCGTCGTAGTCTTCCTCAGCCTCGGCTTCTGCCGCGCGGGCAGCGGCACGTTCAGCGCGGCGGGCTGCGCTCTGCTGCGCCATGGCCGCACCCTTTGCGTGCACGCCGCCAAACGCAGCGCACAGCCATTGCCACACCTCTGCCGGGGTCAGATCAAAAATGTACAGGCTGACACACAGTGCCAGCACGATCATGATAAGGGTTGCCGCAGGCCGTCCGCACAGCAGCAGCAGGCTGCCGCCCAGCAGTGCGCCCAACGCACCGCCGCCGATCCATGCATTCACGCCGTTTGCGTAGCAGGCAGCTGTCATCTGGAATGCCGACATGCCCTGCGGCTGGATATCGGAAAAAACGATCACCGTGCCGCAGGCAAACACCAGCCCCAGAACCAGCTTGAAGATCTTGGGCAGAAGGTCTTCGCCCCGGGTATACTGCACAGCGAGGCAGCACACTGCCGCGCCCAGTACAAAGCTGCCGCAGCCAAAAAGTCCGAACAGCACATCGTGCAGGGCCTTCCATGCCGAATCTCCCTCCACAAAGGCCAGCACCACCAGCAAAAGGCCTGCGAACAGGGTGCCAAGCCCTGCCGGGAGCCGCTGTTCTGCGCGCTTTTTGCGCGATGCTGCGCGCCGTGTTGTCGTTTTACGTTTTTTTGTTGCCATGTTTCTTTGTTCCCCGCGTTTGTAGTAGACACACTATTTGATTTTATTATTGTACCACGCAGGGAAGAAAATGGCAAACCTATTGTTGTACAAAATCGGCCTTCATTTGCGTTCAATCTCTTTATACAGCCACGCCAGTGCATCCGAAAGCCCGCCCAGCTCGTCAATGAGCTTTTCCTTCACGGCCCGGCGTCCATCCAGCACGGTGCCCATGTCCATCACCAGCTCGCCGGTGTGGAGCATCAGGTCGGTGTAGCGTTTTTCGGTCATGCCGCTGTGGGCCGCTACGAAGCCGGTGATGCGCTGCTGCATCTGCTCAAAGCTGCGCATGGTCTGCGGCACCCCCAGAATGACGCCGGAATGCCGCACCGGGTGCACGGTCATGGTGGCTGTGGGCACGATGAAGCTGCGCCGGGCGCTGACGGCAAGTGGGATACCGATGGAGTGCCCGCCGCCCAGCACCAGCGTTGCACTGGGTTTGGACACGCTGGCGATCAGCTCCGCCAGCGCAAGGCCTGCTTCCACATCCCCGCCTACCGTGTTCAGCAGCACCAGCAGGCCTTCGATGCGGGGGTCCTCCTGCGCGGCCACCAGCTGCGGGATGACATGCTCATACTTCGTGGTCTTCTGGCCCTGCGGCGCTTCCGAATGGCCTTCGATCTGGCCGATGACGGTCAGGCAGTGGATCACATGCTCCCCGCGGGCCAGCGTGACCGTGCCCAGATCCTCGATTTCTTCCTTTTCCAGCCGACGCGCGTCGGTCTGCTGCGTTTCATCGTTCATATGCTTTCCTCCTGCGTTTTTTGTCAGCATTCCCCAGCCTGTGCCGGGCTATGCAGACCCGCTGCAGCAAAAAAGCGGTAACATTTCATAAAATTTTTTTGAGAATGATTTGACATTCTCCATCGGTGCAGTATACTTTAAATAATTGACTGTAATATCTGCAATATGAACCCGTAAACGGATCGGGGTTTCTCTGCGCCGCATCTGTAAAGCAGGCAGCTGCGGCAAGTACTGCGATAGAGCGAAAGGAGAAAGTATTCTATGAACACTCCTGCAAGGGCTTCGCTTCCCGTTATCAAGCGTCTTCCCAAATATTACCGCTATCTGTGCTCTCTGCAGGCAGACGGCATCAACAGCATTTCTTCCCGCGAGCTGGCTGCTCAGATGGGCACCACCGCTTCGCAGGTACGGCAGGACTTCAACTGCATCGGCGATGTGAATGGCCGGCAGGGCATCGGCTACTCGGTGGAAAACCTGCTCTCCATTCTGGAAGGCCTGCTGTTCGGCAACGGCGACCGCCTGCCCACCATCCTGATCGGCTGCGGCCGTCTGGGCAAGGCAGTGAGCCGCTTTATCACCACCGATACCAACGGCTACCGCCTGATCGCCGCCTTTGATGTGGCACAGAGCGAGGTGGGCAAGGAGATCAGCGGCATCCAGATCCGCCATATCGACGAGCTGGAGTCTTTCTGTGCCGAGCATCACCCCAAGGTCGCAGTGCTCTGTGTGCCCCGCGACGGTGCGGAACAGGTCAGCGGCCGTCTGGTGGATCTGGGCATCGAGGGCTTCTGGAACTTCTCCCACTATGACCTCTCTGTGCCGTATCCCGATGTGGTGGTGGAGAACGTCCATCTGGGCGACAGCCTGATGAGCCTTGGCTACCGCCTGCGCAATCAGGACTGAACGTACCTATCATAAGTAATAAGAGAACCCTCTCAGTTAAAGCCTGAGATGCCGCTGAACCCTCTCAGTCTCGCATACGCTCGACAGCTCCCCCGAAAGGGGAGCTTTGTGAGTGGGGACGGGAAAGTTTCTGCTTCTCCGGCGCAGGGACAGCCTGCCCGGAAGATACAGAAAAGCTCCCCCATCGGGGGAGCTGGCAAAGCCGTCAGGCTTTGGCTGAGAGGGTTCGTTCTGTAAGGAGAGTTTTTCAAATGGCAAAACTGTATTTCCGTTACGGCGCAATGAACAGCGGCAAAAGCACCGCCCTGATGCAGGTAGCCCACAACTACGAAGAACAGGGGATGCGGGTGCTGATCCTCAAGCCACAGGTGGACACCAAGGGCGGCGGTGAGCTGGTGAGCCGTCTGGGCGTGCGCCGCAAGGCTGATCTGCTGATCCCGCCGGAGACGGACGTGTTCGAGGCCGTGCGCACGGCCAACGCTGACGGTGCGCCGCTGGCCTGCGTGCTGTGCGACGAGAGCCAGTTTTTCACTGCGCAGCAGGCAGAACAGCTGTTCATGGTCACGGTGGATTTGAACATTCCGGTGATCTGCTACGGCCTGCGGGCAGATTTTTCGCTCAAGGGCTTTCCCGGCTCTACCCGCCTGCTGGAGCTGGCCCACACCATCGAGGAGATGAAGACTATCTGCACCTGCGGCCGCAAGGCCATCTGCAACTGCCGCAAGGTGAACGGCAGATTCGTCTTTGAGGGCGAGCAGGTGGCCATCGATCTGGAAAACGATGTGCAGTACGTGAGCATGTGCCCCCAGTGCTACTTCAAGGCAAAACGCGCGTTCTACGCCGAAAAAGCTGCTTCGCGGGTCGAATAAGCTTGTATACAAGGATGCTGTGTCCAACGACACGGCAGCCTTTCTTTTTTATTTCCGGCCCACAGGCGCAGTCCACGCAGCAGCGCAAAATATGTTGCTGTCGGTGCTTCTTCACCCCCCAAAAGGGCGGAGAAGCACCGATTTCCATGTCTGCAGACCGGTGCCGGGGGACTGCCGCAAACAACTGATATATCAGAGTGAACATTTTTTGCACTATTGATATATCAGTTCAAAGGCTCCCGTCCGGGCTTTTTAAGCTGTTGTTCGTCCACAATGTATGCAACGCTTCCACGTTCTAAAACGGAATGTTTACAAAATTATTGCAAAATTCGACGTTCCTCCTATGATGCATCCCAGTTTTCTATGCAAAATAGCGAAGTATACATGTTGCACAGTTTTTCGAGCCAAGTTTATTCATTTCAGCGAAGGCGTCAATTCTTGCGCGGAAACAAGAGCAATATTTGTACGTTTTTTGTTTAGATATCTGCAATTTGCGTCTTTCTTTTTGGTTGTTGTTTTGTTATCATAATTGTATACAACGGGGTATGTGCAGAACCCCCGTTCGAGATGATGTTTTCTGTATTTAGGAGGAGAACGAAAATGAGCAAGGCAATTTCTCGTCGTGATTTCATGAAGGTCACCGGCGCTGTGGGCGCTGCCGGCCTTCTGGCTGCCTGCGGCGGCAACTCTGCTGCATCCGGCTCTGCTGCTTCCACCGCTTCTTCCGCTCCCGCTGCTTCTGCAGACGAGAGCCTGGCACTGTCTGACGGCCCTGTTTCCATGACCATCAGCTGGTGGGGCGGCGACAGCCGTCACGAGGCTTACCAGAACGCCATCAAGGAGTTCCAGGCTGAGCACACCAACATCACCATCGAGCCCACCTTCGCCGCATGGTCCGGCTGGGAAGAGAAGATGGCAGCTGCCTTCATCGCTGGCAACGCACAGGATGTGTGCCAGGTGAACTGGAACTGGCTGTACAACTACTCTGCTGATGGCAGCAAGTTCGTGGACCTGAACACTGTTTCCAAGTTCCTGGATCTGACCCAGTGGGATGACGCTGCCATGGACGCCTGCTACGTTGCAAACAGCCAGCAGTGCGTGCCCGTTTCCATGACCGGCCGTATCTTCTTCTGGAACATGACCACCTTCAACAAGGCTGGCATCACCGAAGTTCCCAAGTCTCTGGATGATCTGATGGCTGCCGGCAAGGCATTCAAGGAGAAGCTGGGCGACGATTACTACCCCATGCATCTGGGCGCATACGACCGTATGATCCTGATGGTCTTCTACCTCGAGTCCAAGTACGGCAAGGACTGGGCTGACCCCGTCACCTCTACCCTGAACTACACCGAGGACGAGATCGCTGAGGGCATCGACTTCATCAAGAGCCTGGTGGATGGCCACGTCATGATGAACCTGAAGACCTACTACTCCGCAAACTCTGATACCGCTACCCACCAGTCCAACGAGTGGATCACCGGTAAGATCGCAGGCATCTTCGAGTGGGATTCCGCTGCTTCCAAGTACTCCTCCGCTCTGGATGATGCCAACAAGGACGGCTTCACCGTTGGCGAAGAGATCAAGTTCGGCGACAACAACGGCGGCTTCTCCAAGGTCTCCATGGGTCTGGCCATCACCAAGACCAGCAAGTGCGTTGCCGAGGCTGCTACCCTGATCAACTTCCTGCTGAACGAGGAGAAGGGCGCTTCCATCATGGGTTCCGAGTGCGGCATCCCCGCTTCCAAGGCTGGTCTGGCTGCTGCTCAGGCTGCCGGCGCTGTCAAGGATCTGGTTGCTGAGGCAAACGCCAAGGTCATGGCCTTCACCACCAACAAGCTGGATCCCCTGTTCGAGAACAACGACCTGAAGGCTTCCGGCACCGGCATCTATCAGGAAGTGTTCGATACCGTTGACTACGACGGCGTTGCCGGCGCAGACGTTGTTGACACCCTGCTGGACGGCATGGAGTCTGTTGGCTACACCATCGGCTAAGTTTTTCTTCAGAGTGCCGCTGTGTGCGGTAACGTACATATAAAGGGCACCCTTTGACTGAACCTGAGGGGCACCTGCCGCCCGACCGGCAGATGCCCCTTTTTTGTCAGAGATATATTACAAAATCTTGACAAAGCTGTATCCAGTCTGTTACCCCTTCGTCCGTCTCATGCTCCGAAATTCCTTAAAAAGGAGGATTTCCCAGATGAAAGAAAGCAATGCTCCCGCCGTCGGGCGCACCCCGTTCCAGAAGTGGCTGGACAAATATCAGGGCCTGTTTTATCTGATCCCCTGGATCATCGGCTTCGTCGTCTTTAAGGCAGTTCCCTTCGGTCAGTCGCTGTACTACAGCTTCACCGATATGAACTTCTTCAAGAGCGGCACCCAGTTCGTTGGTCTGGCCAACTACATCACGGCCTTTACCACCACCAAGATCACCAAGGCGCTGATCATCACCTTCAAGTACGCTTTCATCACCGTGCCTCTGAAGCTGGTCTTTGCGCTGTTCATCGCATACATCCTGAACTTCAAGATCGCATGCGTCAACCTGTTCCGTACTGTGTACTACATCCCCTCCATTCTGGGCGGCTCTGTTGCGATCGCCGTTCTGTGGAAGGCTGTATTCAGTGTGGACGGCCTGCTCAACACCGTTCTGCGCGCCGTCACCTTTGGTCTGGTGCAGGGCCCCGAGTGGCTGTCTGACCCCAGCTACGCGCTGTGGATCATCTGCTTCCTGCGTATCTGGCAGTTTGGTTCCGCCATGGTGCTGTTCCTGGCCGCTCTGAAGGGCGTGCCTGCAGACCTGTACGAAGCCGCTACCATTGATGGTGCCGGCAAGTGGCGTCAGTTCTTCTCCATCACCGTTCCGATGATCACCCCCATCATCTTCTACAATCTGGTCACTCAGATCTGCCAGGCTTTCCAGGAGTTCAATGGCCCGTACATCATCACCAACGGCGGCCCCCGTGGTTCCACCACGCTGATCTCTCTGCTGGTCTACAACTACGCATTCAAGTCTTATGACATGGGTATGGCATCCGCTCTGGCATGGATCATGTTCATCATCGTCTGCATCCTGACGATCATTGCATTCACCAGCCAGAAGAAGTGGGTCTACTACTCTGACGAAAGGTAAGGTGACCAGTATGGGAATGAAAGCATCGAACAAAATCGCGACCTTCTTCAAGTATTTCGTCCTGATCCTGGTCGGCATCATCATGATCTATCCCCTGCTGTGGATGATCAGTGCTACCTTTAAGGACAACAGCGAGATCTTTGCAGGCATCAGCCTGTGGATCAAGCACCCCACTCTGGATGGCTACCGCGGCGCACTGAACAACTTTGGCGGTTCCATCAACATCCTGCAGGCCATGCTGAACACCTACAGCTACGTCATCCCCAAGGTGATCTGCACGGTGGTCTCCGCCTGTGTGGCTGCCTACGGCTTTGGCCGCTTCGATTTCCCCGGCCGTAAGCTGATGTTCAACATCATGCTGGCCACCCTGTTCCTGCCGCAGGTCGTTCTGAATGTGCCGCAGTACCTGCTGTACAACAAGTTTGGCTGGCTGGACAGCCCCTTCTATCTGGCTATCTGGGTGCACTGCGCATTTGCGACCGAGACCTACTTCGTCTACCAGCTGGTGCAGTTCATGCGCAATGTCCCCCGTGATCTGGACGAAGCCGCTGCCATCGACGGCTGCTCTTCCTTCCAGACCCTGTACAAGGTCATCGTGCCCATGCTTGGCCCCGCTCTGGTGTCCTGCGCACTGTTCCAGTTCATGTGGAGCTGCAACGACTTCATGGGTCCGCTGCTTTACGTCAGCACTCCCGGTAAGTACCCGATGTCCCTGTTCGTCAAGCTGTCCATGGACGGTGATACCGGTTTCGCATGGAACAAGATCCTTGCTCTGTCCCTCATCTCCATCCTGCCGCAGCTGATCGTCTTCTTCTGTGCACAGGACCAGTTCGTTGAAGGTATCTCTGCCGGTGCCGTCAAGGGCTAAGCCCTTTCCCCGCACAGCATAAGATCATCTGATACAAACAAACACCCCCTGTGCCGTTCCCGTAGATGGCGCAGGGGGTGTTTCTTATTTCTTATGTCCTTTGCGGTACTGCAGTGGGCCGGTACCCATCACCTCGCGGAACACCCGGCGGAAATGGGCGGCGCTGGCAAAGCCGGTCTGCTCGGCTACCGCACTGATGGAAAGCTCGGTCGTTTCCAGCAGCTTCTGGGCCGCTTCGATGCGGCGGTTGTTGATGTAATCCACGATGGACTGGCCCGTTACCCGCCGGAACAAACGGCTCAGGTAGTAGGGCGAAAGATAAAACTGCGCCGCCACCTCGGTGAGGGAAAACTTCTGCCGGTAATTGGCCGCAAGGTAGGCGCAGATCTGCTCCACCGTTTCGTTGTGGGGACGCGCCACGGCGCTGCTCTCGGCAATGCACTCCTGCTCCACATAGTGCAGGATCAGCAGCAGGTACAGCGGGCCGGGGTAATCCTGCTCGGTGCTGGCGCTGGCCATCATTTCCAGCAGGGTACGGATGCGGCTCTGCCACTGTACCGGTGCATACAGCACTGTGCGCTCCCCGGGCGCAAACAGGCGGCCGAAATCCCGCCCGGCTGTGTTTTTCAAATCATGCAGCATCCCCAGCGGAAAGTGGCACCCCACGATCTGCGGCACGGCGCTGCCGGTCTGTGCAAAGCGGCAGCCGCCGGGGCCAAGCAGCACGGCGCTGCCGGGGTTTACCAGCACATTCCCGCCCTCGTATTCCAGCGTGACGCTGCCCTCCGACACCAGCAGCAGATAGCAGGTGTCCTCATCCGGCGGCAGCTCGTAGCGGTTCGCATTCAGACGCAGGGTGGCAGCGGCCACCTTGCCGGTGATCTTTTCACGTTCTGATCTCATAGGTAACTCCTTCAGTCGCGGCTGATGCCGCGCCAGCTCCCTCAAAGAGGGAGCCTCTGGCGAAGAGGAAAAGCTTTCCGGTATGCCAAAGCCTCCATCACGGATGGAAGTGGCAAACCCGCGAGGGTTCGACGGAAGGGGTTTCCTTCATTCTAATCTTTATCATATCATGTCCGCTTCCTGCGGGCAAGACAAAACCATCAGGAGGTTCTCCCATGAATCTGTCGCTTATTCGTTCCATGACGCGCAGCGCTGTTTTCGAGCTGGAAAACGGCCTGTGCTATCGTCCGGCCCACCCGTTCACCGTTACCCTGAACGGCAAGACCGTCTACGAAGCCTGCCAGACCAACGTGTTCTCCCTGTTCTCCCTGCTGCCCGGTACTGAGTACACGGTGGGTGTGCAGGCCGAGGGCGAAAGCCTGACCTGCACCTTTACCACCGAGGCAGAGACCTTCTTTGTGGATGCTTCCCGCTACGGTCTGGTGGCCGACAGCACCACGGACAACACCCTCAAGCTGCAGGCGGCTCTTTCCACCTGCCCCAAGGGCGGCACAGTGTACGTGCCCGCAGGCCGCTACCGCACCTGCAGCCTGTTCCTGAAAAGCAACACCACCCTCTATCTTGAAAAGGGCGCTGTGCTGCTGGGCGACAATGACCGCACCCACTACCCCATCCTGCCCGGCGTGATCCCCAGCGAGAACGAGGTGGATGAATACTACCTGACCGGCTGGGAGGGCAACCCGCTGGACAGCTTTGCGGGTCTGTTGAACATCACGCAGGTGCACGATGTCGTTGTGACCGGCGAGGGCACGCTGGACTGCGATGCCGAGAACGGCGACTGGTGGGTAACGCCCAAGATCAAGCGCATCGCATGGCGGCCCCGCGCTGTGGCTGCTGTGGACAGCGAGAACATCTGCCTGCACGGCATCACGGTGCAGAACAGCTATTCGTGGACGATCCACCCCATCTTTGTCAAGCACCTTGACCTGCTGAACTTCAACATCAACAATCCTTACAATGCCCCCAACACCGACGGCATCGACCCCGAAAGCTGCGAGTATATCCGCATCATCGGCGTGAACATCCATGTGGGCGACGACTGCATTGCCATGAAGGCCAGCAAGGTATTCCTTGGCATGAAGCTGAAAAAGAGCTGTGAGCACACCGTTATCCGCAACTGCCTGTTGGACAAAGGCCATGGCGGCATCGTCATTGGCAGCGAGATGAGCGGCGGTGTGAAGGATATGGTGGTCACCCAGTGCCTGATGGATCACACCGACCGCGGCCTGCGCGTCAAGACCCGCCGTGGCCGCGGCAACACCGCCGTCATCGACGGGCTGGTGTTCCGCAACGTGGAGATGCGCGGTGTCAAGGCACCCTTCGTCATCAACATGTTCTACTTCTGTGACCCGGACGGCCACGGCCCCTATGTGCAGTGCCGCGATGCCATGCCCGTGGACGAGTACACCCCAAAGCTGGGCAGCCTGACCATGGAGGACATCGTCGCCACCGACGCTCAGTTCGCGGGATGTTACTTCGACGGCCTGCCGGAGCAGCCTATTGAGCGCGTTTCCATGAAGAACGTCACTATCACCTTTGACCCCAACGCCGAAGCCGGTCAGGCCGCCATGGCGGACAACCGCCCGCTGGTGAAAAAGCTGGCCATCTATGCCGAGAACGTCAAAGAGATCGACCTGCACAACGTGAAGATCGAGGGCTACGAGGGCGAACGCCTGCACTTTGCAAATGTCGGCCATTTTGAGGAGGACTGATACCATGACCCATGAAGAAATTCTTGCCATGCTGGGCGATTACGTGGACTACCTGATCGCCAATTCCAGCGCCGAAGCACCCATGTGGAACATCGAGAAGGTGCGCAGCGGCAAGCCCAACAAGTGGAACTACATCGACGGCTGCATGATCACGGCCTGCCTAAGCCTGTACAAGACCACCGGCGACGAGAAGTATCTGAACTTCTCCAAGAGCTTCATTGATTCCTTTGTGCAGGAGGATGGCTCCATCAAGACCTACGACCCCAAGGAGTACAATCTGGATAACGTGAATCAGGGCAAGAACCTGTTCACCCTGTACGATATCTTTGGGGATGAAAAGTACCGCAAGGCCATCGAGACCATCCGCAGCCAGCTGGCCACCCAGCCCCGCACCAAAGAGGGCAACTTCTGGCACAAGGACATCTACCCGTGGCAGGTGTGGCTGGACGGCACCTACATGGCCCAGCCCTTCTACATGGAGTACGAGACCCGCTTTAACAAGATGCAGGGCTGCATCGACAGCTACAAACAGTTCATGAATATCAAAAAGCACATGCGGGACGAAAAGACCGGCCTGTACTACCACGGCTACGATGAGAGCCGCCAGATGTACTGGGCCGACCCCGTCACCGGCTGCAGCCCCAACTTCTGGCTGCGTGCCATGGGCTGGTTCATGGTAGCTATGGTAGATGTGCTGGAGCGGATGGACGAGCAGCTATACAATGAGTACCGCGGCATCATGGCAATGCTCAAGCAGACCATTGAGGATGTGCACAAATTCCAGGACGAGGAGACCGGCATGTTCTGGCAGGTGATGGACCGCCCCGGTGTGGAGGGCAACTACCTCGAGACCAGCGGCACCGCTCTGTTTGCCTACGCGGTGCTCAAAGGCGTGCGTCTGGGCTACCTGCCCAAACGCATGGCCGCATGGGCCGAAAAGGCCTTCTACGGCACCTGCGACAAGTACCTCTCCAAGAACCCGGATGGCAGTCTGCAGCTGGACGGCATCTGCCTGGTGGCGGGTCTTGGCGGCAAGGATCACCGCGACGGCTCTCTGGCCTACTACTTCAGCGAGCCGGTGGTCTGCAACGATGCCAAGGGTGTCGGCCCGCTGGTGCTGGCTTACACCGAAATGATCGCACGCAAGTAAACTGCATATCGCGGGCGGGCAGCTTTCTTGCCGGACACGAGTCGGGCCATTCCATCGCCCGCAGGGCTGTTGCAAAACAGCGTCTCTTTAAAATGTTGAAAACAGCCGCATTCACCGTACAAAACGGGCAGAACGCTGAAAACTCAAAGGCAGATCTCAAAAAAAAATGAGATAGGCAGCCCCTTCCGGGGAAGCCTATCTCATTTTTTCGTTGGGGCTGTTTTGCAACAGCCCCTTCTCTATGGAAAGAGGTTCAACATGAATTCTCGAAGATGGCTTATCAGAACTTGAACAGGTTCACGATGCGCTGCCACAGGCGGGTAAAGATATTGCCTTCTTCCACCGTCTCAGTCTCGGCTGCAGTGGTGTCGGCAGCGGCCACGGTTTCAGCGGTCTTATAGACGAACTTGACGCTGCTCTCGGCATCGTCCGGTGCACCGGCAAAGCTGGTGTAGTCGTTCAGGCGGTCGGTCATCTCGTCCAGCACGGTCTTCAGGCCATGGAGCTGATCCTGATCCAGCGCGCCGGTCAGCTTGGAGATGCCTTCCTCGTTGAACTGGTTCAGACCGTCGTTCAGCTGGCCTGCGCCGTCATTCAACTGACCTGCACCGGTGTTCAGGGTGTTCACGCCGTCATACAGGGTCTTGGTGCCTGCAGCCAGCTGTGCGCTGCCATCCTTTGCGGAGTGGGCACCGTCCGCAGCGGTCTGCACGCCTGCGGTGTACTGGTTCACGCTGGAAACAAAGAACTGGATCTGAGAAAGGCTGGTTTTCAGGGCGCGGACATCGGCCATATCCTGACTGTTCTCCACCTGATACTTCAGCTCAGCCTTGGCGGTGTTCTTTGCATCGGCATTGGTCACCATCTCCAGAGCGCCGGTCAGCATGGAAGCGTCAAAGTTCTGCATCAGCTTGAGGGCTGCTTCCAGATCGTGGTTCGTCTTGGTCGCGGACAGATACAGGGCCAGATCCAGCTGGCTATCCTTGAAGCTGGGTTCCTGCTCCCAGATGGTGCGCACCATCTTTTTGCGGCCGGCAGCAAGGGTCTTATCGTTCATGGTGAGGATGTTGTCGATCACAGCCTCATAGTTCGACCATGTCATATCCTCGTCGATCAGGCCGCCTTCCTTCAGGGTCTTGTTGGCAGAAGCCAGCACACCGTCAGCCACCTGCTGCGCACCGGCGTTCAGTGCTGCATTGTTGGCGCTCAGGGTGTCCAGACCGTTGGTCAGCTGGCCAAGGCCGTCGTCCAGAGCGGCAGCGCCGTTGTTCAGGGTGTTGGCACCGTCCAGCAGGGCCAGAACACCGCCTGCCAGCTGAGAGGTGCCGTCCACCAGCTGGGAAGCGCCGTCCATGAGCTGGCTCATGGCATCGTTCAGCTGGTTGATGCCATCGGTCAGGTCGTTGATGCTGCTCAGGTCGAACACGTTGCTCGTGCCCAGAGCGGCCGTGCTGGTAGCGCAGGCCACCATGACCTGCGGGCAGGTAAAGTCTTCCACATCGGCTTCCACAGTCACGGTGTCCTGCAGATAGTCTTCGATGCTGTCCACCTCATCGGGCAGCAGGCCGGACAGGGAATCCTTCACGCCCGGCAGGGTGACAAAGGCGGCAACGCTGCTTTTGGCGGCGCTTTCGATCATACCGTGTTCTGCGGTCACGTTGGAAGCATCCCCGCCCAGAATGACACCCACAGCGGTGATCAGCGGAGTGACGATGGTGCGGTCCTTGCCGTTCACGTTCACGGTGCCGGTCTCGTTGTTCTTCAGGTTGACGGTCACAGTCAGGTGGCCGCTTTTGCCAATGATGTCCTCAAGGGCGGCTTCCTGACCGTCCAGAGCGTAGGTCACCTTCACATCGATGGGCAGGGCCTTGTCGGTATTGCCCTTGTAGTAAACATCGGTGTCGTTGGTGTTCCACACCAGCTCTTCCCCGTTCTGGGTGAACTCGGCATCGCTCTCAGTGTTCTGGATGTCGGTCAGGGTGGTCTTGTCGGTGACGTTTGCAAGGCCGGAGGCGCTGTACAAGTGCTCGCTGACGGTGGTGCTCTTGATGGAGCCGTCGCCGTTCATCACAGCATAGACGGTCTCGGATTTGGAAAAGCTGTTCTTACCAGCTGCAAATGCGGGCATTGCACAGCCTGCGGCGAGGGTGAGAGCCAGCGCCGCACTGGCGAAACGAAGCGATTTTTTCATAACGTAATTACTCCTTTTCAGACTTCTTGGCGTTGGCGGATTCGGGTACCATCCACTTGAGGGTGGTGTGGCGGATGATCCAGTCGCACAGCATCAGGGCTGCGGGCAGCATCACCAGAATGACCACCATGCTGATCAGTGCGCCGCGAGAGATCAGCAGGCAGATGCTCTTCAGCAACTCCATCTTACTGATGGCAGCCACACCGACGGTGGCGGCAAAGAAGGTCAGGCCGCTGGTCAGGATGGACTGGCTGCAGTGCTCCAGCGACTGCTGGGCGGCTTCCTTCGGGGTGCGGCCAAAGGCGCGCTCCTCGTGGTAACGGGTGGTCATCAGGATGGAGTAGTCCACGGTAGCACCCAGCTGGATGGTGCCAATGACGATGCTTGCAATGAAGGGCAGCTGCGTACCGGTGAAGTACGGGATGCCCATGTTGATGGCGATGGCGGCTTCAATGCTGGCCACCAGCAGCGCCGGGATGGAAATGCTCTTGAAGGAAACGGCGATGATGACCAGAACGGCCATGATGGACCAGACGTTGACATTCTTGAAGTCCACATCTGCCACTTCGATCAGGTCTTTCGTCATGGCGCCCTCGCCGGTGATGACGCCCTCGGGGTCAACGGTCTTGATGAGGGAAATCATCTCGTCCAGCTGGTTGTTGATGGCGTCCGTGCCGGTCTTATAGGAGCTGTTGGCCAAAATCAGCTTGTAGCCGCCGGACTGCAGGATCTCCATGATGCTGTCGGGAAGCAGCTCGGTCTGGAAGCCCGGGCCGGTGATGGAATCCAGACTTACCACCTGCGTAATGCCATCCACGTCCTTGAGTTCATCGCACAGGTCGCTCACCTCGGTGGCGGTCAGATCGTCATGCACCAGAATGAAGTGGCTGGTGGTCATGCCGAAGTCCTCGCCCAGCTTGTTGGTGCCCACGATGCCGGTCAGGTCCTGCGGCAGGGAGTCGAACAGGGTGTAGTACACCTCGGTCTTGTTCTGCGCGATGGCAAAGGGGATGAGGATGAGGATAAAGATAACCACGATGGGCACCGAGTGGTTGGAAACAAAGTAGCTGAGCTTTTTCAGCTTGGGGATCACGGTGCGGTGCTTGTACTTTTCCACCCATTTATCAAAGGTAAGGATCAGGGAGGGCAGGATGACCACGGTGCAGATGACGCCGAGGGCAACGCCCTTTGCCATGACAAGGCCGATATCGCGGCCCAGCGTCAGACGCATGGCACACAGTGCCAGGAAGCCTGCAATGGTGGTCAGGCTGGAAGCAGAGATGGAAGTCATGGTCTTGCAGATGGCGCTGGTCATGGCCTCCTCGTTGGAAGAGCGCAGCTCCTTTTCTTCCTGATAGCGGTGCAGCAGGAAGATGGAGAAGTCCATCGTGACACCCAGCTGCAGCACGGTGGCCAGTGCTTCGGTGATGTAGCTGATCTGGCCCAGAAAGATGTTGGTGCCGAAGTTGTACGCAATGGGGAACAAAAGACCCAGCATGAACAGCAGCGGGGTGATGGTGCTTTCCAGCGAAAGGAACAGCACCAGAAGGCTGGCACCCACGGCGATCAGGATGTACATGGGCATTTCCTGATTGACCAGTGCCTTGGTGTCCTGCAGGATAACGCTCATACCGCCGAAGAAGCAGTCCTTGCGCAGCAGCTTTTCGATCTGAGCGACGGCTTCCATGGTCTCGTCGCTGGCGCTGGGGGCGTCAAAGCGGACGATCAGCATGGTGGAATCGTTTTTGCCGAACATGAACTGCTGTACATCGGCGGGCAGCATCTCGGTGGGGATGCTGGGGTCGATCACATCGCTGAGCCAGAAGGTCTGGGTCACGCCGGGAACAGCCTCGATGTCCTTCTTCATGGCGATCAGTTCGTTTGTGGGTAAGCCTTCTACCGTGATCATACCGGTGGAGGCCAAATGGAAATCGTCCTCAAGGGCTACCTCGCCGATCATGGAGTCCAGATCCTGCGGCAGGTAGGTGAGGATGTCATAGTTGATGCGGGTAGCAATTGCGCCGATTGCGGAAGGGATCAACAGCAGGAATGCTACTGTCAGGATCAGCTTGCGCAGCCGCACAATGCCCTGTGCGATCTTTTTCATGAGAACCCTCCATAGAAAATGGTTAAAAATCTTAGCAAAATGACTGGTGGTCATTTCCAAGCAAACACTATTATAACCATGACAAACCGGGTGTCAAGCACAAAAATGACCAAAAGTCAGTTTTCTTATCAACTGCCTGAAATTGTATAGCTTTTTGGACTTGCACTATCGGGAAAGGACTGCTAAAATGATTGAGATAACACAAATGAGCGAATGAAACCGAGCGGAAAAGAGGAATCGTCAGGGAATATGGGTACCGTGGAGGGCAAAAAGCAGGAGAAGCGCCGGGCGCTGCTGGAAGCAGCCTATGATCTGTTTCTGGAGCGAGGTGCCGCAAAAACCAGCGTAGAGGACATCACCAGCCGGGCCAAGGTGGCCAAGGGCACCTTTTATCTGTATTTTCAGGATAAGGGTGCGGTGATGCAGGCGCTGCTGGGCCGGGTGAGTTACCAGCTGCTGAGCGACGCGTGCGAAGCGGTGGAAAAGCAGACAGAGCTCGAAAACTTCCCGGACAAGATGGTGGCGGTGATCGACCACATCATCGAAGTACTGCGAAAGGATACGCTGGTGCTCAAGTTTCTGGAGCACAACTTCATATGGCCGGGGCTGGATCAGATCGAGGCCAGCCGCGAAGCCGAGCCGCTGATGCGCAAGCTGCTGAATGTGGTGCTGACCAGCCCGGAAATGGCCGGCCGCACCGAGCGGGAGATCTACCAGCGCATCACGGCACTGGGCAGCATGTGCATGTCGGTGTGCTATTCCAGCGTGCTGGAGGGAAAACCCGATGACATCGAGGCCATGAAGCCGGTGCTGTACGATATCGTCCGCAGGTCGCTGAAGGCGGAAAAATAAAAAATCACAGAAAAGTATTGCTTTTTTGCACAGGCTGTGGTAAACTATTCAAGTCGATATGACTTATGGACGGTTAGCTCAGCTGGTAGAGCATCTGCTTGACGTGCAGGAGGTCACAGGTTCGAGTCCTGTACCGTCCACCATACAGTTCGTACTCGAACCCGATTCTTTATGAAAAAGGGTTCGGGTGCGTTTTTTGTTTATCGGAAGTTTGCGTTTGCGACAGCAACAAACACCCCAGTGGGGTGTTTGAGCAACAGAATAGGCTACCAGGAAATCCCAAGTCGTATGACGTGGAATTTTTTGTTTCGATCAAGGACTCGAATGGCATCCACGTAAAAAGTCCATAGCAAATGAGCCGGGAGCCTTCTGTAGATCAGAGGCTTCAGGCTCACTGCATATTCATGATAAAAGCAAAATTCCTGCCACCAGTACCATGTTGCAGGCAAAAAAACAGCGCGGGCAGTGCATCCACAAAGGCCGGCGAAAGAGTGAAATCGTCCGGGACAGGATCGTTTTGATTCATGTGATCGACCTTTGCATTTCTCCACGCAGCGCCGGAGAGACCTTTCTTGCTGAATTTCTGAAAAAAGAGCAGCGCTTTTGCGCAAGATCGTCAATGCATTCTGCAGCAGGTCACGGGTCAATATCCAGCTCACGCAGAAGCAGCCGGAGGGCGGGCGAGATGTTCTCGCGGTTCCATACGGCCCAAGCGGGAACGGTATCGTTTTCCAGCGGGATAAAAGTGAGGTTTTTGTTGGCGGGCAGCTGAGCCAGCACCGGCTCGGCAAGGATGGTATAGCCGCCGTAGAAAGCCAGCTGCAGCATCAACTCCTCCATGGAATACGCAAATTTGATGTTCTGCGGGTCGCTGCCGTGGCGGGTGAGGACTTGCGCAAACTGGTTCCACAACTCCCGGTCCATGGCGGGTACATAATATTGTTCGCTGGCAAGCTGGCTGCGGTGCAGGGACGCATAGCTGGACAGGTGGCTCTGGCGATTGAGCACTACGTACTGGCGCAGCTGGCCTACTTGAGCACGCAGCAGGGAGGGGGTATCCTCCAGCGGGACCAGCTCCAGCTGCAGGGCAAAGTCCAGCTTTTTCTGCTGCAGACGTTTTTTCAGGGTGGGAAAATCCACCAGATGAAAGTGCAGCGGAATGGCAGGGTGCTGCTCCTTGAACAGCAGCAGCTTTTCCAGAATGGGCAGATTTTCCATGCCGCTCATCATGCCGATCTCAAGCGGGGTGCTGCACTCGGCAGCAGCGGCGCGGGTGCGGCGGGCGGCATCTTCCGCAAGGTCGGTGATGCGCACCGCATACTCGTAGAATACCTGCCCGGCACTGGTAAGCGCCACCGAGTGCCGTGTGCGCTGGAACAGCTCGGTTTCAAGTTCTTCTTCTAGCAGCTTGATCTGCTGGCTGACCGCCGTTTGGGAAACATAGTGCTGCTGTGCCGCTTTGGAAAAGCTCAAATTCTGTGCCACCGCAATAAAATATCGCATCTGCTGCAGGGTCATGACCGGCTCCTTTTTCTCTTAAAAAAATTGCTTATAACTTTTACTTCTGATTATAAGAAGAAAGCAATATTTTTCAAGTGCAAGATATTGTGATAGAATTAACAACCGAAAGGGGCACACAGCTCTGCACATTGAGAAGAAAGAGAAAAACGAAAGGAACCACCAAGATGAAAAAGATCTCGCGCAAAAGCTTTCTGAAGCTGGCTTCTGCTGCTGCCATGAGCGGCATCACCGCCAGCGCACTGGCTGCCTGCAATGCTGCTTCCGGCAGCACGGCTGCATCTTCTGCCGCTGCAAAGTACACCCCGGGCACCTACACTGCCACGGCCAAGGGCATGAGCGATATCACCATGACCGCCACCTTCAGCGAGACAGCCATTACTGACATCCAGCTGGATCTGTCCGGTGAGACCGACTCCATCGGTCAGGTCGCAAAGGATGACCTGATCAAGCAGCTGCTGGAAGCTCAGAACAGCACCATCGACGGCGTGTCCGGTGCAACCATTACCAGCGATGCTGTGAAGCAGTGCATGAACGACTGCATCACACAGGCCATGGGCGGCACTGCAGTGTCTGCCCCGGAAGCTTCTGAGCAGGCTGCCAGCTGGCGCACCGCCCCGGAAGCCATCCCGGACAGTGAGATCACCAAGACCTACGATGTTGACGTTGCCATCATCGGTATGGGCTATGCCGGCCTGAGCTGCTACCGTGAGCTGGCCGAAGAGGGCAAGAACGTTCTGGTGCTGGAAGCCATGCCCCGCGAGAGCTGGTGGACGGTCGGCCACGATATCGGCCACATCAACTCGGACTACCTGCTGAGCCACGGTGTGCCCAAGGTGGACGAAGTGGAGTTTGTGAACAACTGGATGATGCAGACCCACGGCAAGGCAAACACCGCACTGGTGATGAAGTTTGCCAAGAACAGCGGCAGCACGGTGGACTGGTGGCTGGACAAGATCAACCCGGACACGCTGGCCAAGACCCGCATCCAGTTCTGGCCGGACAACGAGTACACCGTGCACCAGCTGAACAACGGCATGCACTACTACACCGGCACGCTGGAATGGTGGGAGAACTACTGGGAGAACCCCGCCAGCGGCGAGAAGAACAACAACACCGCCGGTCAGCTGGAGCTGAAGGACCTGAGCTGGGACAACTACAATTATGTGGAGGAGAATTTCTCTGACAATGCCACCGCTCTGTTTGGCACCAAGGGTGTGCAGCTGGTAATGGACGGTGCAAAGGTCACCGGCGTGATCGCACAGGACAGCGACGGCAATTACCTCAAGATCAACGCCAAGAACGGCGTTGTGCTGGCAGGCGGCGGCTTTGGCGGCAACAAGGAAATGATGGACGATCTGCTGCCGGACATCAAGCGTCTGTTCACCAAGGATGAGGACTTCTTTGCTCCCTTTGGCCGCGACGGCTCCACCATCCAGATGGGTGTGTGGGCAGGCGGCCGTCTGGAGGGCGACATCTCCACCATGAACTTCGACTCCATGGCCGTGCCCGACTATCTGCCCGGCCCCCTGTGGGTGGACGAGAATGGCCAGCGCTTCCAGAACGAAGCCTTTGCCGGCCCGGAGATCAACGGCTTCTTCATGGCACGTGCAAAGCGCGGCAATATCACCTCCATCTACGACAGCACCTATGAGACCCAAATCCTGCGCGGCTTCCCCGGCCATCAGGCATTCGAGTACGACATGCCCGCTGTGGTGGAAGCCATGAAGGGCAACTTTGAGGCCGCAAAGGCTGCGGGTGCCGAGGGCGCCAACGGCTGGTACTGCGCCGACACCATCGAGCAGCTGGCCGAGTACATCGGTGTGGAGCCTGCAGCCCTTTCCGCTACTGTGGAGCAGTACAATAAGGTTTGCGCCGAGGGCTACGACAGCGACTTTGCCAAGGACCCGCACTTCCTGAATGCAGTTGCAAAGGCTCCCTTCTACGCCCATGTCACCACTCCGAGTCTGGGCTTTGCACTGGTGACCACCGGCGGCTTTGTGACCACCAATGACCAGCAGGTGCTGAACGAGGATTATCAGCCCATCGAGGGCCTGTACGCTTCCGGCAACACCTGCGGTATGCGCTTTGGTCCCGAGTATATCACCCCGATCCCCGGTGTGAGCATTGGTATGTGCCTGACGCTGGGCCGCGAACTGGGCAAATACCTGGCTGCAAAGTAAGCAGCTGCCTTCGTCAAAGCCTGATCGACTGCAGTAAAGCCCCATAAGCAATAAAAGATCCCGTCCACTTCTGGGTGAACGGGATCTTTTTTGCGTATCAGACAGGAAAAAGCGGCTCAGAGGTCGTTTTTCTCCTGCCCCAGATTGTCGGATTCCAGGACGACACAAACTATGTTGCCATTGGCGGCGTAACGCCGGAGAACATCCCGGAGTTCCGCAAGGCTGGCTGCCTTGGCGTGGGCCTTGCCAGCAGCCTGATGCCGAAGGACAAGGCCGCCGCCCGCGACTGGGATGCCTGCGCGGAATACGTGCACATGCTGCTTACAAAAGCCAAAGGCGAATAAGCCGCAGAAACAGCAAGACCGCTCACCCGAAAAGATGAGCGGTCTTTTGTTGTGTGATGGGATGGCATCGCCGCCGACTCTTTAGACCATGGCTTCGCGTCATCCTGCCGGAGCAGTCGGTGCCGATGCCGTTCTGCTTTGTCTGCTGCGTGAACCACTTTCACTCCTGAAATGAACTGCATGAAAAATCAGAAGGCTTCATTCTATTGACTTTGCCTTTGCAGGGGAGTATACTCCATGTCACCAAGAATATTACGGCTATGACGAGAAAAAGTACCCGGAAGGAATGCTGCAGAGAGCTGCCGGTTGGTGCAAGGCAGTGCAGGGCATCCGTGGGAAGATCCTCTCCGAGCTTTCCGGCTGAATGGACGGTGTGCGCCCCAGTAAGCAGGAACGGCAGGCCCCCGTTATCACGGGCCGCGCGTTGTTGGACGTGCACTGAGTGGTCAGCGTTGTGCTGGCAATAAGAGTGGTACCGCAGAGGATATTACACGCCTTTGTCTCTTACAGACCGTAGGGGACAAGGGCGTTTTATTTTGCGGATGCTTTTGTCCCAAAGCATGTCAGAAGGAAAAGGAGAAACAACTATGAAAACACTGGAAAAAGTAAGTGACTTTGTGGGCAAGTACATGGCCGCCATCGTTATTGTGGTGGCCGCGGGTGCCCTGTTCTTCCCCGGCCCGTTCAGCGTGGTAAAGACGGCGTGGGTCAATAACCTGCTGGGCATCGTGATGTTCGGCATGGGCCTTACCCTGAAGCCGGAGGACTTCAAGGTGGTGTTCAGCCGCCCGAAGGATGTGATCGTGGGCTGCGTTGCACAGTTCACCCTCATGCCGTTTCTGGCATGGGCGCTCACGCAGGTGTTCCACCTGCCCACCGAGCTGGCCATTGGCGTGATCCTGGTTGGCACCTGCCCCGGCGGCACCTCTTCCAACGTGATGACCTACCTTTCCAAGGGCGACGTTGCACTGTCCGTTGGCATGACCGCTGTTTCCACCGTGCTGGCTCCGTTCCTCACCCCGCTGCTCACCCTGCTGTACGCCGGCCAGCGTGTTGACGTGAACCCCATGAGCATGTTCATGTCCATCGTCAAGGTGGTGCTGGTGCCCATCGCACTGGGCTTTGTGGTCAATCACTTCTTCCATAAGTTCACCGAGGAAGCCGTCCGCGTGCTGCCTCTGGTCTCCACTACCGCCATCGTGCTGATCATCTGCGCCGTGGTCTCCGCCAACAGCGCCAAGATCATGACCAGCGGTCTGCTGATCCTTGTGGTGGTCATCCTGCACAATGTGCTGGGCTACCTCACCGGCTTTGGCGTGGGCAAGCTGCTCAAGCTGGACTCCACCAAGTGCCGCGCGATCTCCATCGAGGTGGGCATGCAGAACTCCGGCCTTGCAACCAGTCTGGCCGCCGCACACTTTGCACAGTATCCGCTGGCTACCATTCCCGGCGCTGTGTTCTCCGTGTGGCATAACATTTCCGGTGCGATCCTCGCCAACTTCTTTGCCCGCACAGCAGAGAAGAAGGATTGATCTTTCATAACATAGTAAAGCCCCCCGGCAGGCGCAAACCTGCCGGGGGCTTTGCTGTGCCTGCGGGCCGGGCAACTGCAACAGAACCGGCACAAATGGTGCTTTTCACGCTGCTTTTAGGGCGATTCACGCAGGTTTGCTTCCAAAATCCGGTAAAGTGTGAGATAATCAAAGTACCGTAATATATACCCCCCCCCGTAATAATTTTCGCAAAGGAGGAACCCCTATGAAACGAAATATTTTGGCCCGGCGGGCGGCTTCCGCTGCGCTGGCAGCATGCATGATGTTCAGCCTTTCCGCCCCGGCTCTGGCCGCAAGCACCGATGCCCTGCTCCAGCAGAGCACCGCCGCCAAAAGCACGGTGAGCGTGCTGGACGCGGAGAACAGCGGAACGGATGCTAATGCGTCTGTTGCTACGAAGTATGGCATTACCATTGAAATCTATGGCAGAGGTGAGGTGGAAGTTGACAGCGATAATTGCAACAACATTCTTGGCTTCCTGAAGTATGATCCTGATGAGCAAAAGTTGACCCTGCTGAAGTCGAATGCCAGCGCAGTCAATTATCTGACCATCGATGCACCGAACACGGACGTGGTGCTGGAATCCACAGAGATGATTGTGAGTAATAATCTGTTGATCGAAAACGCTCGTTCCGTGAAAGTTTCCAGCACTGGTAATTGGGCACCGGTTTATGGAAAAGTGTACATCTACTGTGCTTGCCCTGTTACCCTTGAGCACACGGAAGCAGGCGCGAATTCGGGAGTTGCAATTAGCGGAATTGAGTTTGCCGCTCCGGTAAATGCGAGCGACTTTGTCTACTATACCAGCGATGCGCCTGATGCAACGCCGGCGGATGCGGGCACTGAGACGATTCCGGCAAGAACTGAAAACTATCTGCGCATTGTGCCGAAAGTTTCCTATACGATTACGGCAGACGATGCCACCATCACCGTGGATGGTAAGGCAGTGAACTCGGCCTTTGCGGGCGAAAAGGTCACCGTGACCGCAGCAGGCAGAAAAAACGCAGAGTTTACCGGCTGGACTGCTGAGGGCATCACGCTTACAGATAAGCAGAAGGTGAACCCCACAGTCAACTTTACCATGCCGGAACATAACGTGACTCTGACCCCGAATTACAATGTTGTGCAAGATTTTGGCATTGAGGTTTCGGAGCAGCCTGTTACCAGTGAAAATTATAAGAACTTGTGGAAGGGATACATTGTCTACGACCCGAAGTACAAGACTCTGACGGCGAAGGATAGAATTCCTCAGGGCGTTGTAAAAATTAGAGCCCCCGAAACGGATGTCTTTTTAAACGGAGGAATGCAAAGAGGAACTCTAACAATTGGACAAGTTGAAAAGAAGACTGTTGTAGGTGCACATGATGTGACGGTCAAGCATGACCAGTATGCAGCGGTCTATGGCGATGTGAATATCAACTGCACCGGCAAGGTGGATATCCGCAGCGACGAAAATATGGCTGTGAACGGAAGCCTGAACATTTATAATTCCAGCGAAGTGACGCTTTCTGCAGGCAACAGCGTTATGACGGGCAGCGCAAATATTACCAGCGGTGGTAACGTGACCATTGAGAGTACCGACGGTAGAGCGGCGAAAAACCTGACGATCAACAAGGCCGAGAATGTCACCATTACCATCAGTGATGACGAAAGAGCAGTCTCCGAAGATACCAAGATCACCGCTTCCGGCACTGTGATCCTGGAAAACAAAGCACCGGGCGGCCGTGTGGGCACTGTTGACTTTACACAGGCAGGCGACAAGGACTACGTCTACTATACCAGCGATGAGCCGGATGCAAAGCTGATCGACCCGCGCATCCATCCGCTCCCTGATACGGTAGAAAGCAGCTACCTGCGCATTGAGCCGAGGGAGACTTACTACAGCATTACCGTTGCGAACGGCACCGCGCAGGTGGGCGACGACACCACCGGCCAGATTACTACCGCCTTTGAGGGCGAAAAGGTCACCGTCAAGGCCAAAGCACCCACCGATGAGGATGCCGCCAAGGGCGTGAAGTTCCACCACTGGAAGGTGGAAGAGGGAAGCACCGCCTTTACCCTGACCGATGGCAAGCTTGGCTCCAAGGAGGAAGCAGGCACCGCAGAGATCAGCTTTGATATGCCCAAAGGCGATGTGAAGCTGACCGCCGTTTACAGCGTTCCCGCTTCCGTGCTGAGGAGTACCGTTACTGTTACGGGCGGCACGGCAAAGTCCACTCTGGACGAGGGCAGCGATATCCCCGCAGAGATCGGCACCGAGGTGAAGATCACAGCTACCCCATATGATGCCGAGAAATACCCCGGCATGGAGTTCGTGGAATGGGAGATCAAGTACCCCGATAGCTTCTACGAGAAATTCCCCGGTGGCATTCCGGAAAATCTGCAGCTCAAGCTGGACAATGCCAAGAGCGCGACCACGACGTTTAAGATGCCCGTTTACCCGGTCAAACTGATCGCCCACTGGTCGGCAAGCCCGGTGGCCAAGCCTGACCCGGACGAACCTATTGATGAAGACTTCGGCGTAGAACCTGCACCCATGGATACCACGGGCGGTGCAATTGCCGCCGTGGCCGTTGGTGGTGCAGCCATCTGGGGCGGCTACGAGATCGCCACCCGCGTGATTCTGAACGGCCTCCTGCCCGAGGGCGCAGCCATCCCGGCAAACCGCGGCCAGCTGGCTCTGCTGGCGTGGAACACCGCAGGCAGGCCCGAACCCGCAGGCGCACCCGCCTTTGCGGATGTGGCCGACCCCGATATGGCCAAGGCCGCACAGTGGTGCACCGAGCAGGGCGTTCTGGCTGCCAAGGGCGACCGCTTTGAGCCCGAAGGCTGGACCCCGAAGTTCAAGGTGATCGAAGTGTGGAATAAGGCATTCCCCAAGCAGTAAAACAGCAAACAGCCCCCCGGCAGACGAAGACCTGCCGGGGGGCTTTGCTGTGCCTGCGGGCCGGACAACTGCAACAGAACCGGCACAAATCATGCTTTTCACGCTGCTTTTAGGGCGATTCACGCAGGTTTGCTTCCAAAATCCGGTAAAGTGTGAGATAATCAAAGTACCGTAATATATACCCCCCCCCGTAATAATTTTCGCAAAGGAGGAACCCCTATGAAACGAAATATTTTGGCCCGGCGGGCGGCTTCCGCTGCGCTGGCAGCATGCATGATGTTCAGCCTTTCCGCCCCGGCTCTGGCCGCAAGCACCGATGCCCTGCTCCAGCAGAGCACCGCCGCCAAAAGCGCGGTGAGCGTGCTGGACGAAGAGAACGGTACGGAGGTAGAAACTGAGTATCAGATGAATCTCAAATACGGCAGCATCACAGTCTATATTGGGGATGATGGCAAACAGTATGCCAAGCAGGGCGATAATGAAGCCCAGCAAAGTGGTAATCTGTATATCACAACGGACGGCGGCCGGACGACCAACACCCTGACCATCGAAGGCGGCACCATTGGTGCAAAAGTCACACTGTCTAATGTCAATATCGAGACTACTTCCGATGCGGCAGTCTCGGTCAGCGGCAATGTGGAGCTGATCATTGCAGGCACGAATACCCTGCACAGCGGCACGGACCACGCCGGTGTGGAAAAGGCCGACGACAACGGGACCCTGACCATCAGCGGCACCGGTACGCTGGAAGCTTACGGTGGCGAAGGCGGCGCGGGCATTGGCGGCGCACGGAATAAAAATGCCAGCAATATTGTGATTGAAGGTGGTACGATCAAGGCCAACGGCGGTACATGGGGTGCAGGCATTGGCGGCGGTCAAAGCGCAGCGGGTCAAAATATTACGATTCGCGATGGTAATGTAACGGCGATACCCGGTGGCGAAGCAGCAGGCATTGGCGGCGGCTATCAAGGTAGCGGTAAGAACATTACCATTGAGGGAGGCACTGTATATTCTCGATCCGGCGGCGGACGCGGCCCTGCTGCGGCAATCGGCGGCGGACGATGGCCTGGCAAAGGCGAAAACATCAAGATCACCGGCGGCAATGTTACCGTAAAATCCGGTACTGGTGTCTGGATCGGCGGCACGAATGGCGAAATCAGCAAAGACAGCCTGACCGGTGCCGTTACCTATGTGAACCAAAACGGCAATGTGGAGAATACCGCAAACTGGGATATTATGGTCAATGAGACAGCTGTTAACGGTGTAAACTATAAAGATATCTTAAGCGACGGTGCCCTCTGCTATGACATTGCGGAAAAGACCCTGAAGCTGAAGGATGGAAAATCCTTTGAAGGTGCCCTGACCATCACAGCACCGGCGGATGTTTCCATTGATCTGGAAGCGAATGCACCCCACGTTGTGAACGGTGATCTGACTGTGACCGGCGCAAAGGATGTGAAAGTGACCAAGCTTGAAGGTGACGATGCTGCAGAAGGAGCTATTGTAGCAATTAATGGCAAGGCGGAGATCAGCTGTTCCGGTGATGTGATCCTCAAAAATTTAGGCGGTTCGTCTTATCGCGGCCGAAACCTGACAAGGGATGGCCTTACCGTGAATGGGGCAAACAATGTCACGACCGAAGGCAGCATTGGCGACCAAACGATTATTGACTGTACTGGCGATATAGAGCTTGGTAATAAGTGGGGCACGACGGCTTCGAAACTGACGGTGAACAGTGCAGACAATGTGAAGGTGACGTCCGGCAGTGTGAATTGGTCGATCGAAAATGGCGCAAATATCACATGCAGCGGTACGGTAGAAATTAAAGGTGAAGCACCAATCGAAGGTGATGTGAAGATAGTTGCAGGAAAAGATGTTTTTCTTGAGTGTGTGGGCGATCACGATGCGATTGAGATCACGGCAGCTGGCAAGGTGGAACTGAACAGTTACAGGTACAGTTACAGTAACCTTGGCAAAGTGATCTTCAATCAGGCGAATGACAAACCCTATGTCTATTTCACGGCCAAATCTTCGGAGGAGTACAAGGACTCCCGCATTACCCGGATTCCTGAGATAATAGAAAGCAGATACCTGCGCATTGAGCCGAGGGAGACTTACAGCATTACCGTGAAAAACGGCACCGCACAGGTGGGCGACGACACCACCGGCCTGACCAGCGCCTTTGAGGGTGAAACGGTCACGGTGAGCGGTAACAACAAAAACCCGAGTGTTACAAAGTTCGGCGGCTGGAAAGTGATCAGCCCGGAAAGCTTTGAACTGACCGAAGAGCAGAAAAATGCCGAAAAAAATATGACCTTCACCATGCCGGCCAGCCCGGTGGAGCTGAAAGCTTCTTATAGCTTCCCGGCACCTGTATTAGATATGCAGGTCACAGTGAAGGGCGGCACGATCCGCGTCGGAGAGGGCGAAAGCCAGACGGGCACGGTGTTCGTACAGCCGGGCCAGACCGTCACGATCGAAGCCGATGAGCCTGCCAAGGAGAATGAGTCGTTCCATCACTGGAAGGTGGAAAAAGATTCCAGCAAGAATATTGGCATAATTGAGGGTAGTCTGGGCTCCGAAACGGAAAAGGGCACGGAAAAGATCGTCTTTACCATGCCGCAGGACGGCGTGAAGCTGACCGCCGTTTACAGCATCCCCGCTTCCGTGCTGAGGAGTACCGTTACTGTTACGGGCGGCACGGCAAAGTCCACTCTGGACGAGGGCAGCGATATCCCCGCAGAGATCGGCACCGAGGTGAAGATCACAGCTACCCCATATGATGCCGAGAAATACCCCGGCATGGAGTTCGTGGAATGGGAGATCAAGTACCCCGATAGCTTCTACGAGAAATTCCCCGGTGGCATTCCGGAAAATCTGCAGCTCAAGCTGAACAATGCCAAGAGCGCGGCCACGACGTTTGAGATGCCCGTTTACCCGGTCAAACTGATCGCCCACTGGTCGGCCAGCGCGGTGGACGGACCGGACGAACCCCTTGACCCCGACTTTGGCGTAGAACCTGCACCTATGGATACCACAGGTGGCACCATTGCCGCCGTGGCCGTGGGCGGTGCAGCCATCTGGGGCGGCTACGAGATCGCCACCCGCGTGATCCTGCACGACCTGCTGCCTGAGGGCGCGGCCATCCCCGCAAACCGCGGCCAGCTGGCACTGCTCATCTGGACTGAGAAGGGCAAGCCCGAACCCGCCGCACAGCCCGCCTTTGCAGACATCACCGATGCCGAGCAGGCCAAGGCCGCTCAGTGGTGCGTGGAGCAGGGTCTGCTGGATGCACGGGAAGGCAAGTTTGAATCGGACGGCTGGATGCCCAAGTTCAAGACCATTGAGATCTGGAACAAGGCGTTCCCCAAAAAGTAACCTCTGAGCGCTTCCTCCGTAAAGCCTCAGAATGACAGATCCCCCCCGATACCGGATACCCGGTATCGGGGGGATTTTTTGCGCAGGCACGCGTGGCATTGGCGGTGGCAATCATCTCCGACATTTCAATGATCCAGTGACCTTGCAGTTTGCGCGAAACAAAAATACTCCGGCAACTTTCTGACCAAGAGAAAGTTACCGGAGTATTCCGCTTTACTTATTTGTTTTTACCAGCAGTGCCTGATACGGCTCCAGTTCCACATCCGCCAGCCAGACGGAAGTGCCCTCCGGGGTGTGATACTCGCCGCCCAGAGCGTCCAGACTTGCCCCTGCCGGGTACTCGGTAAAGTTGAACAGCCCCACCAGTGTTTCCTCGCCGCGCTTGCGTACCAGCGCCAGCACACCGGGGTTGTGGCTGTCCCAAGTTGTTACCCACGCATCCGGGGCAAAGCAGGGGTCTGCACGCATCTGGCGCAGCTGCTCCATGCCCTGCCACAACTTGTTTTGCAGCGTGCCCTTCCGGGTGCGCTGCTTTGCGTCCTCCCAGTTGAATTTTGTGCGGTGCAGATTGCGGCTGTCCTCCACACGGTCGGGGTCGTTTTTGTAGTCCCAGCCGTTGAGCTGTGCAATCTCGTCCCCGCAGTTCAGCATGGGGAAACCCTGCAAAAACGCCATGGCAGTATGCAGCAGCAGATCACGCTTTACGGCGTAGTCCAGTGCGGTTTTATCGTCCTTTTCCAGTGCCTGCTCGATACCGCACAGGCTGGCGGTGGTGCCGCAGCTTCGGGCATCGCCGGTGGCAGGGTCGTAGTTGTACAGCTCGCCCTTTGCCCAGCTGCCGGGGAAATTGCCCTCGTAGAAGTGATACAGATATTCTTTATGTTTCTGCGGGTCAACGCCGAGTCGCTTCTCCACCACCTCATCCAGACCCCAGCCGATATCATCGTGGCAGCGCAGATAGTTCACGAACCAGCAGTTGTCCGGCAGGGCGTGGAGGGCATCCAGCTGAGCTTTCAGCAGCCGGGTATCCCGGCTGGCAAGGGCACCCCACAGGTTGACCATGGTGGACACGTTGTAGAGCATGTGGCATTCCGGTTTTTCCGGGGTGCCGAAATAGGCGGCCAGCTCCTTGGGAGCCATGACCACCTCGCCCTTGAGGATGACCGCCGGGCAGACGCATTCCAATACCATGCGCAGCATCCGCACAATGGTATGCACCTGAGGCAGATTGCGGCAGGTGGTGCCCAGCTGCTTCCAGATATAGGGCACGGCATCAATGCGGAACACCTCTACGCCGAGGTTGGCGAGGTGCAGGATGCTTTTGGTCATGTCCACGAACACCGCCGGGTTTGCGTAGTTCAGATCCCACTGATAATCGTGGAAGGTGGTCAGCACCCACTTGTGCATTTCCTCACACCATGTAAAGTTGCCGGGCGCAGTGTTGGGGAACACCTGCGGCACGGTCTGCTCGTACTGGTCGGGGATGGTGCGGTCGTCATAGAGATGGTAATAGGCCTGAAACCACGGGTCGCCCGCCTTTGCCGCCATGGCCCAGCGGTGGGTGCTGGCGGTGTGGTTCATGACAAAATCCAGACACAGGCTGATGCCGGCTTTCCGCAGCTCCCGGGTCAGGTTTTCCAGATCCTTGTTGGTGCCAAGGGCCGGGTCTACGGTGTCAAAATCCTCCACCGCATAGCCGCCATCGTTGTGGGGGTGGGGCATCTGCAGCAGGGGCATCAGGTGCAGATAAGTCAGCTTCTGCTCCTTGAGATAGGGCAATTTCTTTGCCAGTTCTTTCAGATTTCCGGCAAAGAGGTCGGTGTACATGGTCATGCCGAACATATTGCCACGCTTGTACCACTCCGGGTCGGCAGAGCGTGCCTTGTCCAGTGCTTTCAGCTCGGCGCTGCGGGCGTTGTAGGCTTCTGCCATCTCCCGCTCCAGAACCTCCAGCCCTTCCCGGTTGTGGTACAGTTCCATGAACAGCCATTCCAGTTCGTCCTTGTGCTTGGCAAATCGGGATGCAAATTCCTGTTTTGCTGCCATGGTTCAGCCCTCCACTTCTGCAAGGGTGGGCATGGCGGGGATAGCGCCGTGGCGGCTGGTGGTGATGCTGGCCGCTTTGTTGGCAAAAGCCAGAATGCTTTCCAGCTTGTCCACCGTCAGGGTGTCCAGCTCCTCCTTGCAGAGCTTGGACAGGGCAGCCCCAAAGAAGGTATCGCCTGCGCCGTTGGTGTCGCCTACCTTGCAGGGGACACCTGCCACATGGCCGGTCTTGTCCCCAAAGCGGTAGAATACGCCGTTTGCACCCAAGGTGACGAAAATCAGCCGGATGCCGTTCTGTGCCAGTTGTGCCGTGCCGCTTTCGCAGTCAGTGGTTCCGGTGAGCAGGGGCAGTTCTTCATCGGACACTTTCAGGATATCCACCAGCGGCAGGGGCGCTTTCATCTGAGCAATGGCATCCTCTTTGTTCTTCCAGAGATTTGCACGGTAATTCGGGTCATAAGTAATGACAGCACCCAGCTTTTTGGCGCGGGCAGCAGCGTCCAGCGTGGCAGTGCGGGAGGGGTCAGCGGTGAGGCTGACAGAACCAAAGTGGACGATTTTGGCGGCTTTCAGAGCCTCGTCCGAAATGTCCTCCTTGCACAGCATCACGTCAGCGTTGGCACTGCGGTAGAAGCTGAAATCCCGCTCGCCGGCGGCATCCACCGAGACCACCGCCATGGTGGTGGGGTGGTCTGCATCCACCGCCATGCCGGAAACGTCTACCTTGTTTTCTGCCAGAACCTCTTTCAGGTAGCGGCCAAAGGCATCCGCACCCACCTTGCCGATAAAGGCGGTCTGTGCGCCCAGTCTGGAAGCAGCCACCGCCAGATTGGCCGGTGCACCGCCGGGGTTTGCGGCAAACTGGGGGATGCCGCGCGCATCCTTGCCGGTCTGGGTCAGGTCGATCAAAACTTCACCAATCGTTAAAATGTC
>ERZ1106935.466-NODE-466-length-46125-cov-41.329889_pt1 | contig 46125 bp, 82 predicted proteins | sample MGYA00403666_ERZ1106935 | MGnify/ENA primary metagenome ERZ1106935 (study PRJEB35170, sample SAMEA104062452) | human gut metagenome | biome: human gut; feature: human-associated habitat; material: faeces | place: Denmark | collected 2012-11-20 ... | reverse complement strand
AGTGACAGAAAGGAGCAACACATGAACAACATCCGAAACGCCCTCAGATATATATATATATATATCGGCTGAACCTTGCGAAAGCGGGGCGGGCGTATGATCGTCAATCCCGTGAGGTATGCGAGCGGAAATGCAGCAAAACCCGTAACCGTAACTATGACCGTAAGCGGCAATACAAACTTTTATTATTTCAACCAAGACGGAGAGATAACCAAGACAAACGACTTTGGGACTGTGCAAATAAATACGCTTGCAGATTCAATGATTGTAACATATGGATACACCCCCAGGGATGTAATAAATGCCACTCGCAAAGAGACAGTAATAAGCGGAGACTGTTATATCTATCAGGTCGACGCCTGACCTCTAAGGAGGTGGCGGCATGATTGTGAATCCGACCACCTTCAAAAGCGGCGGAGAAAAGGACGAATACCAAGTAGAACTGAGCGGGAGCGATGTCAACGTAACCATTGACGGGAGAACGTATACCAGTGCACAAACAATTACAGTCCCCGCAGGAACGTGGTGTGACGCAACGTATTTGAGAGCCAATAACGTGAATGCAACGGTTTCATTTAATGGGGAGACTCCGTTGTTTGAACATGCGTCGTACTCAAACAACTATTCGATAGGTTACAAATTCCCTGTATTCCGGGATTGCAAAATTGTCATGGAGGAACCGAGCGGTTTCGGAAATAGCGACTATATCCGTATTACTACATTCTGATCTCATCACAAAGGAGGCCCAACATGGCAGAATTTATCAAAGTCAACGGTGTCGAGTATCCTGCGACGCTGATCTACAACTACAAGGATAGAAACTGGGACATGCGCGAGACGCAGACGGTGCATCTCACCATGCCATACGCGCAAGCGGCGGCGCTGCTGCTCTCGGGAACGCCGTGGAGCAACGTCTTCCGCGAGACGAAGGACGTGCTGGATGCTGACCGCAATCCCACGGGCCAGACCGAGGAGGTCGTGACCGAGGAGGACATGAGCGTGTACAGTCTGAGCGGGGCCATCACCGACCACCGCGACGGCACAGTATCTATCAAGATGGGCAAGCCCACTGAATCCGAGCTTTCGGCGGCGACCGTCACGGCGCTGGTCGGTCAGAGCATCACGCCGCAGCGCGCGGCGGAGCTGCGACCGGTCATCGAGGCGGCAGCGGTGAGCCTGAGCGACGGCGAGGCCGCGAAGTCTCCCGAGCTCATCATCCGCTGGGCTGACCATATCGGCGAGACCGTGGCCCCCGGCGACCGCAGAAGCGACGAGGACGCGGACGGCGTGCTGCGCGTCTACAAAGTCCGCGAGGGGCAGGGCCACACGACACAAGCGGACTGGCCCCCGCACCTGACACCCGCGCTTTGGGTCGTGATCGACGTTGCCCACGCGGGCACGCAGGATGACCCGATTCCCGCCGCGCGCGGCATGGAGTACGAATACGGCAAGTACTACCTCGACAGCGAGGACGGCAAGACGTACCTCTGCGAGCGCACCGGCGAGGCCGCGGGCGGGAAGATCGTCTTGCAGTATCTGCCACACGAGTTGGTAGGGAACTATTTCACGGCGGTCTAAGGCCGCAGAAAGGGAGCGGGATATGGATAATGCAAAGCACTACGATGACGCAGAGATCGCGCTGATCGAAAGCCGATGCAAGAGCAATACGCATCGAATCAACGAGTTACAGGAGCATCAAACGGCGCTTGACAGGCTGGCAACGTCTGTCGAAGTGCTGGCGACCAAGCAGGAAACCGTCGAGGGAGACGTCAAAGAGATCAAAGAGGACGTGAAAGCCATCACGGGCAAGGCAGGGAAACGCTGGGACAGTCTGGTAGACAAGGCTCTCGCGGCGCTGGCGGGCGCGTTTATCGCGTGGCTGCTGAGTGGGGCGGTCGGATGAAGCGCCTTATCAAAAAGGCATCGAAATTGCGAACGAGGAACATCATTTTGATTATCGTTGGCATTTTTATCGCCGCTTTTGTGATCTACACGGTCATCTTTTACAGCATTAAGGGGTGGCAGTGGGACAACATCTTCCCGTACCTGCTGGGTACGGGAGGAATCATCGAAGCCTTTACTGGGCTTCTGACACTGGTAGAAATTATCGTTGGACGGAAACGAAAGGAGAACAACAATGAAATTTGAAATGAGTAACAAGGTGTACGATGTGCTCAAGTGGCTCGTGCTCATCGTACTGCCCGCCTGCTCCGGCCTCTACGCCGCCCTCGCGGGTGTGTGGGGGTGGGGCTACACCGAGCAGGTGACGACCACCATCAGCGCCGTGGCGCTGTTTATCGGCGCGCTCATCGGCGTGTCGACGTCCAGCTACAACAAAAACAAGGACGAGGACGGCAAGGGTGACAGCGATGTATCACAGTAGGGACATTGCTGACCTGCGGGCGGACGTGCGCGCAAACTGTGTCATTTTTCTCGCCCTCTGCAAGGAGGCGGGGCTTCCGGTTCTCGTGACGGAGACAGTACGAGACGACGAGTACCAGCGCTATCTTGCCGAGAACGGCTACGCGGCAAAGTCCGCGACGCGCCCGACGTTCCACGGTGTCAAGGCTGGGCTGGCGTTCGACATCTGCAAAAACGTCAAGGGGCATGAGTACGACGATCCGTCGTTCTTCGCCCGCTGCGGGCAGATCGGCAAGCAGGTCGGCTTTTCGTGGGGCGGCGACTGGAAGAAATTCCCCGACCGCCCGCATTTCCAGTGGGACGACCACCTCAAGTACACAGGGAGCATGATTTTGGCGGGCAAGTACCCGCCGGAAATGGAGGAGTACATGGATCAGGCAACGTTTAACAAGATGATGGATGCCTATTTGGCACAGCTCGGCACCAAGCCCGTCTCTTCGTGGGCGGCGAAAGACTGGGCGGCGGCAAAAGCGGCGGGCATCACGGACGGCAGCGCGCCGCAGAGACTTATCACGCGGCAGGAAGTCGTGACAATGATCCAGAGAGCGACAAAATAACGGTGCCCGATTTGGGCACAGAAAGGAGCGGGCGGCGAAAGCCCACGCGCAAGCGCCTCTGCAAGCCCTACACGGGCATGGACAGTCAGCACAGGTCAATCCGCGCGCAATTATCCTCTATGGCCCCCAAGCGGGCCGTGGCGTATATCTTATCCTTCGAGCTGCCAGCTGACGAGGCGGCGTGTATCATTGAGTGCGACGTGCGGCAGAAAAGCTGCGTGCAGGTGGCAATGGAGCAAAGCCTATCTGTTGACGCAGTGAAGAAATACCGGCGGCGCGCATACCGCAAAATGGCATCAGAAGTATATGAAAAAAGAAATGGCCCCACCGAACGGTGAGGCCATTTCTCTTGTGTAAAAGCAGGCCGGGAATGACCTGTAAAATTAAAATATCACATTTCACGTAAAAAGGCAAGGGGAACCGTTCGACGGTTTTCGACGCACTTTTCATACACTTTATGGGCGCTTTTGAGCGCCTATTTTTTTGTACTATGGACACAACAAAGGAGGTGCGGCGATGTACGACCGACTTTTAGCTTTGGGCTTTACTGAGCAAATGGCGATGGACATTTTGACGCTGTTCCCTGATCCTGACGAGCTGAGAACATACGTCTACTTTGCAGAGATGTTCCATGTATAGCTATTTCAACCCAAATCCAAACGGGCGCAACGTGTCCGACTGCACCGTGCGCGCAATCTGCAAGGCGACAGGAAAGGACTGGGGCGAAGTTTATTTGTCTCTGTGCATACAGGGATACTTAGACGGCGACTTGCCCAACGCAAACGCCTGTTGGGGCACATATCTGCGGTCGCTTGGCTATCGGCGCTATATTATGCCGGACACCTGTCCCGACTGCTACACGGTCGGTAAGTTTGCCGATGAGCACCCGCGCGGGACGTATATTCTCGCGCTCTCTGGACATGTAGTGTGCGTGCAAGACGGCGTGATCTATGACAGTTGGAACAGCGAGAACGAAATCCCGCTTTATTACTGGGTCAAAGAAACGGAGGAATGAACATGGCATATCCCTATTTCAATCCCTATTATCCGCAGCCGATGCCGGACAACCTCATGCAGATGCGACAGATGCAGCAACCACAGATGCAGCCCATGCAGCAGCCCATGTCGCAGCCAGTGCAACAGAACCCTATCGCACAGGGCGGCGTGCAGTGGGTAAGCGGCGAACAGGAGGCGAGAGGCTATCTCATCGCGCCCAACTCTGCTGTGGCGCTGTGGGATTCTACCGCGCCGACTGTGTATCTCAAGCAGGCGGATGCAAGTGGGAAGCCGACGCTTAAAATTTACGATCTTGTAGAGCGCGCAGAAACGCCCCGCACAGCGCCGCAGGAAAAGAGCGTGGAATTTGTCACCCGTAAAGAGTTTGACGCTCTGGCAGCGCTTGTGGGCGAAATAAAGAGCAAGAAAAAGCGCAAGGTTGAGGAGGACGAGGATGATGAGTAATCCTTTTTTTGGCGCTCTTGGTGGCGGGAACGGCTTTTTTCAGATGATGCAACAGTTTCAACAGTTTAGGGCAAATTTTCAGGGTGACCCCAAAGCGGAAGTCGAAAAGCTTTTGCAATCTGGCGCTATGAGCCAGCAGGAGTTAAACCAACTTCAATCTATGGCAAAGCAGTTTGAACCCTTATTCCACTAATCTTATCGTGGCCACGATTTGATAAATAAAAATTTTTCAAAGGAGTGATACTATGTCTCTTTCCAACGGTGCTCCCATGATGACTATGCCGGTCGCGCCCGCGAACAATTACGGCGGCGGTATGGGTATGTGGGGCGACAGCTGGATCTGGATTATCGTTCTTTTCCTCTTCGGCTGGGGCCGCAACGGATTTGGCAACGGTAACGGCGGCGGTGTGATGGACGGCTACGTTCTGACATCTGACTTTGCGAGCGTTGAGCGCAAGCTCGACAGTATTGCAAATGGCATTTGCGATTCCACCTTTGCGTTGAACAATGCCATTACTGGCGGCTTTGCTACGACCACACAGGCCATCAACACCGGCTTCGGCAATGCCGAGCTGTCCCGCGCAAACCAGCAGGCGGCGCTTATGCAGCAGCTCAACGCCATGCAGATGCAGGCCGCAAATTGCTGCTGCGAGAATCGCGCAGCTATCGCGCAGGTGCGCTATGATATGGCGACGCAGGCGTGCGACACTCGCAACACGGTCAACACGGCAGCCCGCGACATCATTGACGCGAACAACCAGAACAGCCGTGCCATCCTCGACTTCCTCACGCAGAGCAAGCTGTCCGATCTCCAGACCGAGAACCAGAATCTCAAATTGGCCGCGTCTCAGGCTGCACAGAATAACTACCTCATTTCGCAGCTTCGCCCGTGCCCTTCACCGGCTTACATTACCTGTAACCCGTGGGCGGGCAGCGGCTATGGTGGCTGCGGTTCCGGTTGCGGCTGCTGACAACTGCATAGCATAGCTTTTTCGTGACCTCACGAAAATGGTCGGCCCCGTGCCGATACTAATCACAACGCGGCGGGGCAATAGCTCCGCCGCTGTATTTTAAACGGGTCGATTTCGACCCCTTTAGGAAGGAATGATTTTGTGAAAACAGTTGACGAACTCAAACAGGAATTTGTTGATCACATTGCAACTCTGGACAAGAGTGAAATGAGCATGTACGATCTTAGCAATTATGCCGATCTTTTGCGTAAAGCGGACGAATTATTTGCGCCCAGCTACGCGGAAATGATTGCAAATGGTGCGTTTGCCCCTTTTGGGGCAAATCAGAGAAAGGAGTGATACCAGTATGGCTGAATTTAGTAATTCTATCATTGCTTTGGTCCCTGCCGGCCAGAACGTCCCACTGACCGGAACGGCGGTCAATAGCAAGCCCTGTATCGTGCATCGCCAGGGCGCAGGCATTGTCACGCTGCGCGGCCTCACCAATCAAAACCGCGCTCTGTTTCGGGTCTCCTATGGCGGAAACATCGCCATTCCCACTGGAGGCACGGTTGAGGCCATCACGGCGGCGCTTGCCATCAACGGAGAGCCGCTGACCAGTGCAACAGCTACCGTCACGCCTGCGGCGGTAGAAAACTACTTTAACATTTATGTTTCCGCACAGGTCTGCGTTCCGAAAGGCTGCTGCCTGACGGTCGCAATGGAAAACACCAGCACTCAGGCCGTCAACTTCGCTAACTCGAACCTGACGGTTGAGAGAATCGCGTGAAAGGAGAATGGACATGAGCAAGAAAGCAATGTATGATCTGCGTAATATGCTGTGCGACGAACTCGACGAGCTGGCACGTAAGGGTGAGCTTGGCGCGGGCGATCTCGAAATTGCGCACAAGCTGACGGACACCATCAAAAACATCGATAAAATTGAGATGTTGGAGGACGACGGCTATTCCCGCGATGAAGACTATTCTCGCCGCTATTCCCGCGACGGAGACTGGCAGTCGGGTATGCGCGGCGCTTATGACCGCGATATGCCCAATGCAAGACGCGGCACGCATTATGTGCGCGGCCACTATTCCCGTGATGGCGGCATCAACAACATGAAACGCCAATTGCAGGAAATGCTGGACAACGCCGACGACGAAAGCATCCGCAGAGCCATCCAGCGTTGCATGGACACGATTGAGGGCTAAAGGGGGTGCGCCCCTATGGTCGACGAGAATGAGGTCAAGCGCTGGATAGCCCGCCTTGAAACAGAGGAATCCAGTTGGACAAACTATGAGCGCCTTGCCGTGCTGTATGCCATCCGTGACCAGCAAAGCGGCAGCAGAGAGAGGGCTTTGCCAATGGCATACTCCGCAGCGCCCGCGCCGGTTAGCGTCGAAACATACGGCGACAGCGATTTTCTGCGCGCAGTGGCAGATGTTCCACCGGACAAGGCATGGGAGATCATGGACGAGCTGATGGACAGCTTGAAAATTGTAAACGAGCGCGTCTATAATAGCGTCATGCGCAAACTGGTAACGTGATAGTAATTTGTTAGCAACCGTAAAGGAATTGCACAGAACGGCATCGGGTTTAACCAAAATATGTTTCAATTATGCCGAACTATTCCGCGCTATTGCTACAATATTCCGGCAATTTAGCTTTCGCACTTAATTGACGTGCATGGGGTCATAGGTTCGAGTCCTGTACCGCGCACCAGAAAAAAGCCTTGAAACTCAACGGTTTCAGGGCTTTTTCTTTTTGCCCTTTTCTGACGCTGTTTGTAACGTGTTAGTAACGGCGGCAACAAGTGTATCGGGATCAAGGTGCGTGTAGATGTTCGCAGTGGTGGAATAATCCGCGTGACCGATGATTTTTTGAAGAAACTCCGGGGGCAGACCTTCCTTGACCGCGCGCGTGGCGTAAGTGTGGCGCGTGGCATGGGGGGTCTTTCTTTTTATCCCGAGGCGATCCAGCATGGGATAGTAATCGCGGCGGCGGAAGTTGGCGGGGATCTTCTGCCCCTCGTATCCGGAGAGCAGCAGCTTCCCGGTTGCCTTTGCGGCGAAGTAGGCAAAATATGGTTTTCCCTCCGGGCGGATCGGAATGACGCGATCCCGTCCGGCTTTTGTTTTTTCACCACCGACTACATAGGTTTCGTGATAATCCGCGAGCGGCAGGGAGAATAGCTCACCGATGCGCATACCGGTGGCAAGGAGCATGAGGACAATCTTCGCGACGTCGCTTCCGTCTTCCTCAATCTTCTTGATCTCTTCCGCTGTGAATACCTCCTTTTCTTTCTTGACGTTCTCGGGGAGCTTGACAAATTTCGCAAAGTTGGTGGAGCAGATTTCCTCGCGAATCGCCCAATTCGACATTTGCGTGATGAGCTGCTTGTACTTCGACACGGTGGAGTGGGATTTACCCATGTAAATATCTACAACGGATTGAAAGTCGGAAGCGCGCAGGTCGCGGAATTTCTTGTCGTAGAGCGGCTTGAACACCTTATAGGCGTTTTCATAGGATTCTACGCCGGAGGGCCCGATCTCACGGAAATGCTCGTCCTTCCAATCTTCGTACACTTCGGAAAAGGTCATATTGTATCGCTCGTCCAGCGGACGGCCTGTAAGCCGTTCTAAGGCATCTACGGCGTCGGTCTTGCGGGGGTAGTATCCGATGATAACACGATTCTTTGCGGCGACCCATGGACGCGTTCTGCGGCCTTGCAGCTTATATACCGTTCCGGTTCCGTTGGCGCGCTTGAGCGCCTTGCGCTTTTCCGGCACTTGCTTTTTGCCGCACATAGGACAAAACAGCGCGCCTTCCGGCAGCGCTGCTTTACATTTGATGCAATTCGCCATGTCAGCCCCTCCAAAATCCGTAATCTATACAATGAAAATCAATGTACGCGCACCACACAGTGAGAAAAACGATGATGAGGAACATTATAGCAACCACGCCGTTTCGGATACGCACTCCGCGTCTCATGATCTCGATCGTGTCCGCTTTTGCATCCACGTGGCGTTCTAACTCATCGTTGCGTGCTTGCAAGGTTTCTTCGGTCGGCGTCAAGTGTTCGGAAATCCCGAATATTTCGTCAAGGGATATACCGAGCACCTTGCAGATCGGCGCGACGGTGTAAATGGACGGGGCTTTCGACATTTTGGAAAAGAAGTTCTGCACGGTGGACAGCGGCACGCCGGAAGCGTCGGAAATGTCGTGGTAGGTCAGTTTCAGTTCTTCTTTACGGATTCTACACAGCTCTTGAATGTTCATTTACATCACCTTAACTTTTCCGGTTTCTGCCCGTTTTGGGTGCCAAAAGTGGGTCTGTCGAACGCGGTCGAATGCCGTCGTGTTGCAAGGTCTTGGTATTGAAGTGGTAAGGTAAAGCGCGATATGGTCAAAACAAGCAGCGGCGACCGCTTCCCGCTGGCTGCGAAAAGGCCCCGCCGTTTGTTGCAGAGGGCGGCGGGGCCAATCTAAGCTATACCGCCTTGCAACTTTTCAATTCTCCCGCTCTTCCCATTCTGCGACCTCATCTAATGATTTAGGGATGGTATATCCCGCATCCTCAATCTTTTGTTCCAGCTTTTGATAATTTTCTGTGTTACCATTTCGCATGCGAGAAAAGCCAGAAAGAGATTTTGGGAAGTCATCTGGGAATTTAGGCTTGAACCAATAATAAATAATATGATTTAAATTTGGCTCATTGATCGGATTGTAAGACTTTTCAACACGTTCTAACCAAAGCCTATAATTTTCCTTTTCTTCTTCGGTTCGATCATCGCGAAACGGTCGTTTACTATATAAAGATGGACTTATGCACTTGAAAGATGGCTCAGAAACACCGTCAATATAAGCAAATATCCCAAGCCCGCACTGAAAATGAAAATCATCTGGGAACTTTGGAAATTTCCAACTTTTGCCAGATAAGCTATATATCCGTCTCCGGTACTTCGCGCAAATTTCACAGCACGCGCTTGAATCGCCAACCTCTATTAAATCAGTTCCAAGTTTTCTACACGATTCAAGCGTTCTTGCAAATGCGTCTTTTGCATAGTCTTCCGGCGATTCCGTGTGTGCATCTATCCAGTCTTTCCACTCTTTCGCCTTTTTGAATCGACCCAGCTCGATATAATAATTGACGACCCTATAAAAATCTTTCCGTTCCCAGCCAAGCGTAGAATACGTCATTAGCTGGCAGGATTTTTCAAGGCAGGCCATTGATAACTGGTAATCTCCGCCATTCCACAAAAGCCCCGCGTGCATTCTCAGCACATATTCAAGATACCCTGTAGGGCCTAACTCTTTGAAACGCGGTACATCGCGGAATTTTGTATAGTCAGGAATGGCGATAGAATAAATTGATTGCTTATCGGTCAAGTCGTATTTTATTCCATCAGACACTATATCAGTTGCCGCGTTGATCTTATCGCGCACGTCGTAATACGATTGATTTGGTTCTGGAAACAACTCCACAACGCGGCCGTGCTCAAAATATACGGTAATTGGCATATCAAATTCACCTAATTTTATATTTTAAATTATATTGAATCAATTAAAAATTAGTGCTATACTAATCCGCGATAGAACACTTGTTTTATTACATGAGAGCGAACGGAGGGCAGAGAGGATGACGACGGTAGAGGAATTGATTATTACAATTTCGAAATTTACTCCCCAGCAACTTGACCTTTTTCGATTTGCTGCGCAACAGATAGTAGAGCAGCAGCAAGGTCAGGATTTGATTCGCAAATCCGGATGAGTTGTTGAATATCTTCGGGCAATTCAGAAATGAGCGCTTCACCATCGGTGGGGCGCTCTTTTTTTGCGGCTTTATCGGCTACAGAATAAGAAATTGAAATCCCCAAATAGTCTTCAATAGTTTTGATATTAGCAGCAGAGGGAAAATAGATGTTATTTCTCCACTGTGAAAATGTTGCACTTGATATTTTTGTTGCGGCATAAAATTCCGCCTTTTTTATATGTCGAGCAACGAGTTCGCGTTCGACGATATCAACAAGCGTAGGACCGTCCAAAATATTAAGCCTCCCTTTGTACAAACCGCCGAAGTCGCACAAAATGCAAAGTTCAACTTGACATATTAAGCTGAGCTTAGTATAATGTAAGCATAGGGTAATAAAAAAGTAAGCCCCCTTGATACTTAGCGGACTGTCGAAATTATTAGTTTGTTGGCACTTCTTATAATATCACGGTTCGCTAAGTTGTCAAGCATAACTTAGTATTTGGAGGTGAAAAGATGAGTTTTCGAAGCGCTCGTCATAAAGCTGGATTCAGCGTCCAGCAAGTAGCGGACGCGCTGAAAATCTCCGACGTGGCCGTGTATTACTGGGAGACTGGTCAACAGGCCCCGCGAGCAAGTCGACTTCCGGAGATTGCTGCATTATACGGATGCACGGTGGACGAGCTGTTAAGGCCGGATGAAGAGAACTAACCCACAACAGGAGGAAATGAAAGATGAAAGAACTCAAAGTTAAATTAACGTTTATCGAGCCGATTCTCGGCACCAGCCCTGCGAACCCTGATATCTACCGCGAGTTTATCGGCAGTCACGCGCCGGATGCGGCGAGCGTGGAGGACGAGGTCGCCGCACTGGGAGCGGATGCGGTTGCCGAGAAGTCCATGACCATTTTCCCGCGACTGGACGACGGCACGCCGTTTTTGTACGACTATCAGATCAAGGGCTTTTTCAAGGACACCTGCGGCGGCCTCCGCAAGGTCAAGGGTTCGTCCAGCAGCAAAATCAAGGCTTACAAAAAGGAAATCGACAAGCTGATTTTCCCCGAGCCGCGCACCATTCCAATTCTCTTTGACGGCGAGATCAAGGAGTGCCAGCGCCCGCTGAGAGCGCAGACGGCGCAGGGCGAGCGCGTCAGCCTTGCAATGAGCGAGGAAATTCCCGCCGGGGCAACGTGTGAGTTTACGGTGGTCTGTCTGTGCGATGACCACATCGACGTTGTGCGCGACTGGCTGGACTATGGCCGCTTTTCCGGCATTGGACAGTGGCGAAACAGTGGGAAAGGCAGATTCCGCTGGGAGGAAATCGAGTAACGCGATGGAGTGGCATGGACGAGCCTTGCACGGCATTGCGATGGTAAGGCTTGGCTTGGTAACGTGTTGCAATGGAAGAGCGTTGCATAGCAATGACGAGACCGGCACAGCAAAGGATACGCGAGACACAGAACCGAACAGCAATGGAATTTCTCGGATTTGCCGTGAGCAGCAATGGAATCGCTTAGTGATGCTACGGCATTGCTTCGATGCGCCGAGACTCGCAATGGCATAGCAAGGCAAAGCAAGGCATAGCAACGCAGCGGAATTGTTCAGCGAAAGGATGCAGCGGAATTTCGTGGAGTTTCGCCGCTACGCTATGGCATGGGACTGATTCTCAACGCAAAGCATAAAAATACCCCGCCCAATGTTGCAGCATCGAGCGGGGCGGGTGGGACAAATCTCACCACAAGATATTGTGTCCGTGCTTATTGTAGCACGGAAGAAAGGAAAAGGCAATGATAAAAACAATGGACCTGAACGAGTGCGCGGCATACTTACGCGCACACGGGCTGAGCATTTCGAACGAATCGCTGGCAGACGGCCTTGAGCAGCGGGTTTACCCCTTCGGCGTGTGCATCCGCGGCGGCAAGCGCAGAATCTTCCAAATCTATACTCGCCTCGTGGACGAGTGGATTGCGGAACGCGAGTTGGAGGCATGATCGACACGCTGTTTTTCGGCTGCATCGCTGCTGCGGTAATTGCGCTCAACGGCTGCGACTTTACGACGGGGCTTGCCGTCATCGGCGCGTGCGCGGTGTGCAAGGTGCTGTATGAGCTGCTGCCGTATATCGACAGGGGGTGCAGGAAGTGAAATGCGAGCTGTACCATGACAACTTCCAGAATTTTAAGAAATACGGAATCCCAAAGGCGCAGCTTGTGATCGCGGACATTCCCTACAATATCGGCGCTGACGCTTACGGGAGCAACCCGACGTGGTACATCGGCGGTGACAACAAAAACGGCGAGAGTAAAAAAGCAAAGAGCAGCTTTTTCAACTCCGACGGCTATTTCAAAATCGCCGAGTATATGCACTTCTGTAACCGGCTTTTGAAGAAAGAACCGAAGGAGAAAGGGCAAGCCCCGGCAATGCTTGTTTTCTGCGCGTTTGACCAGATGCAGACCGTTATGGAGTATGGCAAGCAGTACGGATTCAAAAACAGCTACCCGATGTTTTTTTGCAAAAACTATTCCGCGCAGGTGCTTAAAGCCAATATGCGAGTAGTAGGGGCGACGGAGTTTGCGGTAGTGCTTTACCGTGACAAGCTTCCAAAATTTAACAACGGGCGCGAGATCGGCGAAGATGGGAAACCGATTCGCGGCACGGGAAAGATGGTTTTTGATTGGCAGAAGTGGGAGCGCGACGGGAAGGACATTCCCAAGATCCACCCCACGCAGAAGCCGGTGAATGTGCTGAAAAGGCTGATTGAAGTTTTTACCGACCCCGGCGACGTTGTAATTGACCCATGCGCGGGAAGCGCGGCCACCCTTCGCGCGGCGTATGAACTTGGGCGAAATGCTTACGGTTTTGAAATCGACAGGAATTTTTACAAGGCGGCGCAAGAAGAAATGCTTGCTCCACTGTTTGAAAAGCCCGCACAAATCACGGTGGAAGAGGTGACACCGTGAGACGGCACGACAAGCGCACGAGAGAGCAGCGCAAGGCGGACGAATCGGCGCTGATTGCGGCGGCGTGTTTGGGCGCGACGATTCTCTTGATCGTGATCTCAATCCTCGCCACCAGCGCGCAGGCGGTCGATGAGGAACCGGAAGGAGCACCCATCTTAGAGGAGTATGACCCCGCGTGGGACATTCCCGCGACTGAAAGCGCGGTGTGCAACGACGTTTTTCTTGGCGAGTTTACACTCACGGCCTATTGCCCCGGACGCTGCTGCTGCGGCAAGTGGGCAAGCGGCTACACCGCGACCGGCACGCTGGCGGCCGAGGGACGCACAATCGCGGTCGACCCGGAGGTGATCCCTTACGGCACGCGCGTCCTGCTGATCTGGCCGAACGGCACTCAGCGCAGCTACATCGCTGAGGACTGCGGCGGCGGCGTGAACGGGAACCACATCGACGTGTTTTTCAACGACCATCAGGCAGCGCGCGTCTTTGGCGTGCAGAGCGCGATGGTTTACATGGAGGTGGAGGAATGATCTACCGCTGCACGTGCTGCCACCTCATTTTTGACGAGCCGGACGTTATGCGTCGGCGCGAAAATCTTGACGGCGAGCGCGGCTATGCCCTCGTGACGGAAAAGTTCTGCCCGGACTGCGGCGCAGAGGAAATGTATTTTGAAGAATTGGAGGAGACCGAAGATGGATAACTCCCTGATGAAAGTGACTCAACTCCCCGTGATCGAGGAGCATTTGAGGAGCCGGAAGGAGCAGACGGAGCAGCGCGTCGCAGAGGCAATGAGCCTTGTCTGCACCGACGAGACCTTAACCAGCGTGAAGAACATTCGCGCCGAAATGAACCGCGAGTTTGCCGATGCCGAGACCCAGCGCAAGGCCATTAAAGCCGCAATCATGGAGAAGTACGACAGCTTCGAATCCGTCTACCGTGAGTGCATCGCCGACCCGTACAAGCGCGCCGACGCAGACCTGAAAGCCAAGATCGACGCAACGGAAAGCGAGATCAAGAGCCGCTGCGAGGAAATGCTGCTGGGCTATTTTCAGGAGCTGTGCGCGGTCAACGAGGTCGACTTCCTTTCGTTCGGGCAGACCGGCGTTAAGGTCGATATGGCGAGCGCCAGAGCCAAGACGCCGAAGAAGCTCATGGAGCAGATCAAGCTAAAGGTGGACGGCGTGGCGCAGGATATGAAAACCATCGGCACGATGGGCGAGAACGCGCCGGAGATCATGGTGGAGTACAAAAAGAACCTCGACCTCTCGCTTGCGATCTCCGTTGTCAACGAGCGTCACCGCCGCGCCGAGGAGGAGCGCGAGGCCGTGAAACGCCGCACGGAAATGGAGGAGGCCCGTGCTGCCGGAGCACCCGTCCGCGAGGATCCCGGCGCAGCGGCCCCGCAGGTCGTCCCGAAGCGCGTGGAGCAGGCGGCGGTCGAACGCCTCACGGTGTCGTTCCGCGTGACCGATACGCGCGAGCGCCTACGCCTTTTGAAGCAATTCCTTGTCAGCAATGGCTATCAGTACGAATGATTGTTTGAGGAGGACATTACGATGAACGAAATGCAGACCTACAACAGCACCGAAGTTGTGAGCGCCAAGAGCGTGAACACCGAAATGATGATCTCCCGTCAGGCACAGGAAGTGCAGGCGGCAATGGTCGTCGCCAAGCGTTTCCCTCGTGACGAGATCGAAGCGAACAACCGCATTCTCAACGCCTGCAAGCGCAAGAGCTTTGCCGAGCGCGCGATCTATGAATACCCGCGCGGCGGCGAAAATGTGACCGGCCCATCGATCCGTCTCGCCGAGGTCATGGCGCAGAACTGGGGCAACCTCGACTTCGGAATTGCCGAGCTGGAGCAGAAGAACGGCGAGAGTACCGTCATGGCCTACTGCTGGGATTTGGAGACCAACACCCGCCAGACGAAGATCTTCACCGTGCCGCATATCCGCTACACCAAGAAAGGTAGCGTTGCCCTCACCGACCCGCGCGACATTTATGAAATGATCGCCAATCAGGGCGCGCGCCGTATGCGCGCGTGCATTCTCGGCATTATCCCCGGTGACGTGGTGGATGCTGCTCTTGCGGCGTGTACCAAGACAATGATGGGAAAGAGCGATGAACCCATGATTGACCGCGTGCGCAAGATGGGGCAGGCGTTCAAGGACGACTTCGGCGTACCGATGGAGTGCCTTGAAAAGTACATCGGCTGCAAGTCCGAAGCGTTCACGGCGCAGAGCATCGTGCGCCTGCGTAATGTGTATACCTCACTGAAAGAGGGACGCGCGAGCCGTGAGCAGTATTTTGATCTCCCGACCGTCGAAGTGGACGAGACCACAGGCGAGGCCAAGGACGATCTGACATTTCCCGCTGATGCCATCGGTACGCTGGACGACGGAAAGACCGTCACCCCCAAGCAGGTGAGTATGAATGATCTGTAAGGTCAAGGTCATTTCGACCGGCTCCAAGGGGAACGCCGTACTGCTGAATGATGAAATCCTCATTGACTGCGGCATTCCCTTTCGGGAACTCGAACCGTACTGCAAGGGATTGAAGCTCGTCCTGCTGACGCACATTCACGGAGACCACTTCAATCCCGAGACCATCAAGCGCCTGCACTTCCTGCGCCCTGCGCTGCGCTGGTGCGTCCCTCCGTGGCTTATGGAACCGATGGAACGCATCGGCGTGGACCGCCGCGTGACCGATGAGGCTATGCAGCGTCACGATCTGTTCTACCTTTTATCCGAAAGCACTTCCGCTTATGTATGGTACAACTCAATTCCGCATGATGTTCCAAACTGTGCGTGGCATATTCAGTTTGCAGACGGCGAGAAATCGGACGGGTTCGACAACGTCTTCTATGCGACGGACTGCGCGTCGCTGAATGGGGTATCTGCGTTGGCCTATGACCTTTATCTGATCGAAGCCAACTACGGCGAAGAGGAGATACAGGAGCGCATGAAGCGCAAGCTGGAAGCGGGAGAATTCAGCTATGAGAGCCGCGCAATGGAGAGCCATCTATCCCGCGAGCAGGCGCACGCATGGATCGCCCAAAACGCCGCCATCGGCAAGAGCCACGTGCTCTATCTGCACCAACACCAAAGCGAGGAGGAATTGAAATGAGCATGAATCGAATCTGCCTGATGGGACGCATCGGTCGTGACTTGGAGCTGAAAAAAACGAACAGCGGCGTATCCGTTGTGTCGTTCCCTCTTGCCGTTGACCGCAACGGCAAGGAGGGCGGCACAGACTGGATCGACATTGTAGCGTGGCGCGGAACGGCAGAAGTGCTCTGCAACTACGCCGGACGCGGGCGGTTGATCGGCGTCGAGGGGCGCTTGCAGATGCGCGACTGGACGGACATGAACGGCAACAAGCGCAGGAGCTACGAGGTGCAGGCTGACAGCGTGTATTTCGCAGACAACAGGCGCCCGGAGGGTAACGATACTGCCGCACCGCAATACGCCACAGAGAGCGCCGTAGGCGGCTTTGCAGAGATCGGCGAGGACGACGGCAAGCTGCCGTTTTAAGGCGGTGACGGCATGGCGGAGAGCAAGGAATATGTCAAGCTCTGGCTGAGCTACGAGGACTATTTCCGCGAGTATGACGACGAGTCGATCGGGGCTATCGTCCGGGCGATGCTCGCTTACCGGAAAAACGGAGAACAGCCGAAGTTTGAAGGCCCCGAAAGGTTTATTTGGCCCGCAATTCAGCGGGATATTGACGAGTCCATAAAGGCGCAGGAAGCCGCCTCCAATGTTTACCGAGAGAACGGCAAAAAGGGCGGCAGACCGCCGAAAACAAGCGGTTTTTTGGAAACCAAGGAAAACCAAAAAAACCAAAGCGGTTTTTTAGAAACCAAAAAAAGCCAAGGACAAGGACAAGGACAAGGACAAGGACAAGGACAAGGACAAGGTGTTATTTCGCGCGCGAAGCGCTTCACGCCCCCCACACTCGCAGAGGTTCAGTCCTATGTGGCTGAACGCCAATCGCCCGTAGACCCACAGGGGTTCATCGACTTTTACGAGTCAAAAGGGTGGTTGGTCGGCAAGACCCCCATGAAAGACTGGAAAGCGGCTTGCAGAAATGCGGAGAAGTGGGAACGATGGGCCAATAAAGCACCGCAGATACGGCCGGGCGGCGATGTATTCGCTGAGATGCTGGAGGAGGAAAAGAACCGTGGAAAGATCTGACGTAATTAGCCTTTTAGGGCGGCTAAAACAGGCTTATCCGCAGGCTTACGCCAAGATGACCCGCGCAGAAGCCGAAGAGCTGGTTTCCCTCTGGTCGGACATGCTGGGCAGTGAAGACCCTGCCGAGGCGATGGACGCAGTGAATGCGATGATTGCCGAGGATGCGAAGGGATTCCCCCCGAAAGTCGGCCAAGTGCTGGCAAAAATCAGGGGCGCAGTTTCCCCGCGCGTCTCGGTAGCGTGGATGAAGCCATACATCGAGAAGATAGCCGAACAGGAGGCATTTATGCCGAGCGTTTCGCGTTATGCGAGGGAACACGGGATGACGTGGGACGCGGCTGCTGCCGAAATGGAGGGAAGCAATGGGCATTGATATTTCGCAGCTTGGCAAGGACGCTCAAGCCCAGGTCATGGCAAAGATGGCCGTGCGCGAGGTGCAGAAGCGGGAAAAGCGCAGTAAGTACAGGAGTAAATTTACCCCGCGCGTCATGCCAAACGGAAAAGTGCATAAATTCAAGAGCGCCAAAGAGGCGAGGCGTTATGACGAGTTGGCTTTGATGGAGAGACGAGGGCTTATCCGCAATTTGCAGATAGAACGAGCGTTTACGCTGCAAGAGCCTTACATTCAGTCGGATGGAGCGCACGTTAAGTCAGAGCGATATTTTGCGGATTTTGTCTATGAGCGGCCAACCAAGCCTGACTGCAATGGGCAAGTTTACTGGATACAAGAGGTTGAAGACGTCAAAGGGAAACGGACGCAAATGTATCTAAGAAAGAAAAACGAGATGTTGGCGAAGTACGGCATTACGATCCGCGAGGTGTGAGATGACAGCATTTGAGCATTGCCACAGCTGCAAGCCGCCTGTGAGGCATCCGGGCTGTCACAGCGAGTGCCCGCACTATCAGGTGGATATCGCCAAGTACAACGCGGCGAGGGATGAAGAGCAGCGGGAAGCGCAGGAGAAAGACGATTACTTGAGCGCGCGCCATTTCAAGACGCGGCGCTATCAACGGCTGAAATGAGGGAGCAAGAAAAGATGTTGACAGAAAAAGAGTTGGGCGAACGGCTCAAAAATATTCGCAAAATGCGAAATATCAGCCAGTTTCGGATGGCCGATATGATGGGCACAGAACAGTCAACCATTGCCAAATTCGAAAAGGGCGCGAGCTATCCGAAGGTGTCGACGCTATATAGATACGCCGAATGCGTTGGCTTGACGTTGAGCGATATTCTGGCGGAATCCCCACCGGCGAAAAAAGGCATGCTGTCGCCGGAAGAGATCGGCGAGAACATCAAGAAATGGAGTGCGCTGCGGGGCATGAGTATCAAGGGGCTTGCAGAAAAGGCGGGATTATCGCGCAGTAGCATCTTAAACCTCAGAGAGGGACGATGCATCAGCTACATGCCGACGTATCAGTACATTGCCGAAGCACTGGGCGTGACCGTCGGGACGCTGCTCGGAGAGGTGCAGGAAAATGAGTGAGAACACGAACCACGTGCCGTTTAAGACGGTCGTATATCCGCAGCTCAAGAAAGCCTTGCAGTTATCGGGCATGACACCGCCGGAGTTGAGCAAGAAGATCGGCGTCTCCCCGCTCTGCGTGTGGCGATGGACAACGGGGAAGAACGAATTCAGCATCGGCGTTATCAAGGCAATCCTTGCTGCGACGGGGCTGACATTTGAAGAGGCTTTCGGGGAGGTACACACATGAGCAAAATCGTGAGACCGAAAACGCCGTTTGAGTTCTGCGCTTATCCAGTGCTCAAGGAGGCGCTGGAAAAGACGAACTATAACCAAACAGAACTTGCACAATCCCTCGGTACGTCGCAGTTTACGGTGTCGGCGTGGGTGCGCGGCGACCGCGATACAACGGTGCGGCTGCTGCTCGCGCTGGAGGATTTGACTGGAATGACGTTTCGGGAGCTGTTCGGGGAATGCGAGGGGAGACGATGAAGGTTTTAGTTGCCTGCGAGGAATCGCAGGAAGTATGTAAGGCGTTCCGCGCATTGGGGCATGAGGCATATTCCTGCGACATTCAGGACCCGTCCGGCGGGCATCCTGAGTGGCATATCCTTGGCGATGCGCTTAAGGCCATCGAGGGGGGGCAAGTGACCACAATGGACGGGCAGACGCATGACGTCGACAGGTGGGACTTGCTGATCGCGCACCCGCCGTGCACTTATTTGACGGTCGCCGGAGCAGCTAACATCCCAAAGCACCCAGAGAGAATTCAGCAAGGGGAAGAAGCTGCGGCGTTTTTTATGGCGTTTTATAACAGCGAAATTCCCAGAATTGCGATTGAAAACCCTGTTCCAATGCGCAGGTTTGGGTTGCCCCCATATACTCAGATAATCCGGCCTTATATGTTTGGCCATAACAATGGTAAGCCGGTTTGCTTATGGCTTAAAAATCTCCCGGTCCTATTTGCAACTGATATTGTACCGTGTAATCCGGAATTGACCGTCTGGACATACAAAGGTCGTCGAAAATCTATGTCAAAGTGGTACAACGTTGGCGATAGAAAAGACCGTGCGAAACTGAGAAGCAAGACCTTCCCCGGCATCGCCAAAGCTATGGCGGAGCAATGGGGAGGAGACATTAGGGAATGCGAGGGACACCATGGAAGGGTATAGCAATCAGCCGATTCCGAAGGAGGCGGCGAAACAGCTTTTAGCCCTTGATTTGCAGGACAAGGAAATATTGAGCTATGAGAAGATCGATCAATGGTACACCGCGTGGAACGGAAAGTGCTATGTGTCATTTTCAGGCGGAAAGGATAGCACGGTGCTGGCATACTTGGCGGCGCGTTACCTGTCGAGTTTCAGGGCGCTGCCGTGGGAGCTGAATCTGGTGTTCGTGAACACTGGGCTGGAGTACCCGGAGATACAGAAGTTCGTCAATGAGTACGCCGACTGGCTGCGGAGGGAGTTCCCCCGCGTGGCCGTCAACCTTCACCGTCTACGACCGAAGCTCAACATCCGGCAGGTGTTGACAAGGTACGGCTATCCCGTCATCGGCAAAAAGCAGGCGCGTTTTATCCGCGATCTGCAAAACGCGCACGGGCAAAACGATGCAACGGTCAATCTGTATCTGACCGGCTACAACCGGCAGGGCGTGTACTGCTCGACGATGAAACTGGCGGACAAGTGGCATTATCTCAAGGATGCGCCGTTCCATATTAGCGAGCAGTGCTGCGACGTGATGAAAAAAGCACCCGCCAAGCGATACGAAGCTACGAGCGGATGTGTGCCGTTTACCGCGATGATGGCGAGCGAGAGCCAGCAGCGCGAAAAAGAGTGGAAGCGCACGGGCTGCAACGCCTTCGATGGAAAGCGCCCCATGAGCAAGCCTATGAGCTTCTGGACAGATCAGGACGTGCTTGCGTTCCTGAAAGACGAAAACATCCCGTATTGCAGCGTATACGGCGACATCGTGGCGAGCGACGGCGAGAATGATTATCCGTTGACGCTCATCGAAAAGCCGCTGCACTGCACGGGCTGCCAACGCACGGGGTGCATGTTCTGTGCGTTCAGCGCTCATCTTGAAAAGGGAGAGACCCGCTTCGAGCGCATGAAGCGCACGCACCCAAAGCACTACGACTTTTGCATCGGCGGCGGAGAGTTTGACCCCGCGGACGGGATGTGGAAGCCAAACGAAAAGGGCCTCGGCTATGGTCGAGTGCTGGATTTTATCGGAGTGAGGTATTGAGCATGTACATTGGCGAACCATTTAGCTGGAAGCCTGCCGCATTTGAGGGCAGCAACGGCATTATGAGCGTTACCACGAAAGAGATGACTGCGCACGGGCGCGTCGTCTACATCAACGAGGCGCGCCGCTACTTTACGGCGGAGGCCGATTTCAACGGGAAGAAGCTCAGAGAGAGCTTTAAATTTTAACAAAAATCAGGAGGAATTTCATCATGAACAACAATCAGGACTACATCGTTCGCTGCGACCGCGCAGGCGTGTTTTTCGGCAAGATCAAGGAGCGCAACGGCTCCGAGGTCACCATGACCGAGGTGCGTAAACTGTGGAGCTGGGAAGGTGCATTCGCTGTGGAACAGCTGGCGCAGGACGGCACAAAAGCACCGGGCAACTGCCGTTTTACCGTGACGGTCACAGAAATGACCGTGATGGGAGCAATCCAGATCATCCCGTGCACGGATGATGCATCGGTATCGCTTCGCGGCGTAAAGGAGTGGAAGAGATGACGCTTGATGATAAGGTCAAGGCATTCCTGTCAGTAACCTCCGGCTCCGGCTACGGCTCCGGCGACGGCTCCGGCGACGGCGACGGCTCCGGCGACGGCTCCGGCTCCGGCTCCGGCTACGGCTCCGGCGACGGCTCCGGCGACGGCTCCGGCTCCGGCTACGGCTACGGCTCCGGCGACGGCTACGGCATTAAAAACTTCAATGGGGAAGCTGTCTATAAAATCGACGGTGTCAATACGCTGATTCGTTCCGTGCGCGGCAACACCGCGCACGGGGCAATCCTGAACGGTGATTTGACGCTCACGCCGTGCTACATCGTCAAGCAAGACAATGTTTTTGCACACGGGGAAACGCTGCGCGAAGCAATGGAGGCACTGCGAGACAAGCTTTTCGAGGATATGCCGGAAGATGAACGCATTGACACGTTTTTGCGCGAAACAGACCGCGAGAAAGCATATCCGACACAGTATTTTTATGACTGGCATCACCGCCTGACTGGCTCGTGCGACATGGGGCGAAAGCAGTTTGCCCGCGATCACGGTGTTGACCTTGAGCACGGCATGATGACGCTGACGGAGTTTTTGGAGTTGACAAAAGACGCTTACGGTGGCGATGTGATCCGAAAAGTGATTAGTAAGATGCAGGAGGTGGAGTGATGGAACGACTGACGAAGCGCGACAACGATGGACAGGCAATGATGGATTGCGAGAAGTGTAAAGCGGATTGGACAGGTAAGCATGGTAAGCCGATGGATGACTGCACCGCGCTGTACTGCCGCAATCGCCTCAAGGATCGCCTCGCCGCCTACGAGGACAGAGAGTGTGCGCCGGAGGAAGTTCTACCGAAGGACAAGGCAGACGAGATCGCGTTGAAGCTCATGCGCCTTGCTGATTTGGAAAGCCTTTGCAGCTATACCCGCCTGCGCGAGCTGGCCGAGGCCGACAAGGACGGGCGTCTGGTGGTGCTGCCGTGCAAGGTGGGCGATACGGTGTATTTTGCTTTGCTTGGAAGAATCATTGAGAAGCAAGTATTTAGCATCGTTTCATTTTCAAATTCCACAAGAATTTACTGTGGCGGAACCAGCGAATATTTCAGGCCAGAGGATATAGGAAAAACCTTCTTCCTTACCCGCGAGGAGGCGGAGAAAGCTTTGGAGGCGATGAAGAAATGAGTAAGGTTGTTATGTTGAGCATCCGCCCGAAGTGGTGCGAGAAGATTATCAGCGGTGAGAAAACCGTTGAGGTGCGAAAGCCCCGTCCGAAGGTGGAAACGCCGTTTAAGTGCTATATCTACTGCACCAGCGGTAGACCTGACCTGAACATTCCTATTTCACCGGAACGTCTGATGCAGGACTACTTAGATACGGGGTCGATGAAATCACTGAACTGCCCACTTGGAAATGGTAAGGTAATCGGCGAGTTTGTGTGCGACCGGATATTTCCCATCAATGTTTTCGACAATGGTGGCATTCAGAACTGGTTTTTCGAGCACATGGAGCGATCTTGTCTTACATACGAGGAGCTTGCTGACTACATCGGCAACGGGAGAACCGGCTATGGCTGGCACATCTCCGACCTAAAAATCTACGATACGCCGAAGAAACTGAGCGAGTTCAAGGGTCTATGTAAAGTCAAGTCGGATTGCTGGGCCTGTCCTTATTACAACTACAGCAAAATGGACTGTGACGGCCGGACAATCAAGCGCCCGCCTCAGAGCTGGTGCTATGTGGAGGCGACGAAGGATGTATGACCTGAAACCTTGCCCGTTCTGCGGCGGAGAAGCAATACTTGAAACAGTAGATGGCAACAGCCCAGAAGAGTGCTATATATACTGTACGAGGCGGAATTTGGAGGGGATGAAGATGGCTGAATGCATTGAGCGGGAAGCGCTCATTACCAAATTCAAGAAAATGGGGCTTGGAGAACATGGTTTGGTAGAAAGACTATTTGCGGATGGAGTATATGCTGTCATCGCAGCGTTTCCCGCCGCCGACGTTGCGCCGGTGGTGCATGGGCGGTGGGTAGATGGAAAGTGCTCAAACTGCGGCGTGGATATTCCGACAGATGATGCACACGATGCAATCTTTGAGAATGAGTGCCGTTTTTGCTATTACTGCGGGGCCAAGATGGACGGAGGGAATAGTTGATGGTTAAAGTGTTCTGTGATATGTGCGGGCGCGAGATTGACTACGAGGTTGACGGTGTGAATCTGGATTTCAATCACTACGGCGTTGTGAATTTTAAGACACCATTTTCTGCGGAGAAACAACTGTGCCTCTCCTGCGCGGCCAGAGTCCGCAACTTTGTGGAGAACTCTGCAAAAATGGACGGAGGTGACAGCGATGCGGCTGATTGATGGCGACGTGCTATGGGAAAAGCTTGATGACGAGCCGTGGTACGACAACGCAGATAGGGACGAAATTGCTTTGCCCATCGTGGCCGCTGCTCCCACCGTCGATGCTGTGGTCGTGACGCGGTGCAAGGACTGCGCGCACAGCACATTGCCGTCAGAGCTTACCCAGCGATACGGTAAGCCGGGGACGCTGACGTGTCACAACAGGCGCGCGCCATGTAATAGACGCAATGTGGGCAGCACCGATTTTTGCAGCTACGGCGAGCCGAAGGAGGTGTAACGAATGGAATCTTTTGTTGAAGGCGTTGGAATGTTCTTTATAGCGATTGGCGGCATTGCAGCGATTCTTGCAGCGTTATGCTTTTTATGGTGGCTGGTTGAGACTGCATGGATTGCAGCAAGCAACAGATTCCGCGATATCTGCAAGGCGGAAAGCCTGATTTTTGAATATCGACGAGAGCGCAAAGAATATCTGTGGTGGAAAGAGCACGTGAAAGGGAACGTATATGCTGACGATCACGATTAAAGCCAACGTCCCCGCCGCTGACGCGCAGGGCATCAAGGAGCGCATCGCCATGGATATTGAGCGATATGGTGACTGCAAGGTCGTGAGCATCGTGAGCGACCGGGGACGGGAAGAACAGATGAAAATGGAAGGAGCCAAGCTATGAGCATCAACGTAAAGAAGTACACCAAAGACCAGATGGCGAAGATGGTGGAGGAAGCCACCGAAAGGCAGGAAGCGGCGGAAGCCGAGGCGGCGGCACATTTTAAGGCCGGAGTAAAACTGGCCGAGGAAAATGAAAAACTGCGCGGAGAAATCGGCACGCTGACGGAAAAGCTTGACCAGATGAACGGCGAGGCCATCACCCGAGAGAACGAGATCGCAAACCTGAAAGCGGACGCAGATGTGCTGCGAAATAAGCTCGCCGATACTGAGGCGGCGCTTGGGCGGGCGAACGACGATCTTGCTTTTAAGGGGACGGTCATTGATGTAATGCGTGACAAGCGCTACAACGCCGAGCAGCGCGCCAATTACGCAGAATCCCATCCGTGGAGAAACCTGTGGGCGTGGGTGAAGCGGAAGGTGGCGCGCCATGAGTAACGATCCGTTTAAATGGAGTACACCGCCGAGAGGGAGCGCACCTGCCAATAGCCCGTGCATCGAGCATGACAATGTAAGTCACCCCGCGCATTACACGGCGGGAGGGGTCGAGTGCATCGACGCCATTGCGGCCGCATTGACGTGCCAGAAAGACCCGATGCAAGCATGGCTGACGGGACAGGTGCTCAAGTACATGTGGCGCTGGCCGCTGAAAAACGGCAAGGAAGATCTGCGAAAGGCGAGATTCTATCTTGACAGGCTGATCAACAGCGCGGGAGATGATTGAGGTGATGCGATGAGCACGTTTCCTGATCGGCTGCGGAGGTTACGCGAACGCCAGCAATTAAAGCGCTGCGTTCTGTCTGAGCTGTGCGGGCTGAACCGTAACACCATCAAGCGCTATGAGATGGGGACGCAGAAACCGTCAATGGACGCGCTGATAAGCATTGCTGATTATTTCGGCGTGTCGATTGACTACCTGCTTGGCAGGTCGGACTATCCAAAAAGTTTATAAAAATATTTTGCAAAACTCACTTATAAGTGAGTCAGGGTATTGCAATCATGAGAAAATTGAACCGCAGAGGTGTAAAAGCCTTTGCGGTTCTCTCATTTATGGCGTTTACCTCCTGCGCCATAGCGGGGCGCGGTGCTTTTCATCTTTTCACACCGCCCCCCCGCGATTTGCCGCACGCACGATGCAGCCCACGATCAGGGCCGAGAGGTCGCACCTCTCATGCGGCACAGGACCCCGCGCACCTCTCAACGATGTGGCCCAGCGGGGACATACGCAGACGTAGCTCAGTTGGTAAAGCACCGGACTTCGTGAGCCGGTATGTCGTGGGTCCGAGCCCCACCGTCTGTGCCAGTGGCCGGGTAGCGCCCGGACAATGTGAGACCGTTGTCGTCATGGCTCACATGGAAATGACAAAGCTCGCTGAAAACTGCGCTTGTCTTGATGCGTCAAGACCGGTTTGACCTGACGGAATAGGGGCTACGACTTTTCGGAGCGTAGTTGTCGGTAGCGTGTGACAATCTAAGCGAGAAAGACGGCCAATGGAAAGAATAACGCCAAATGTGGGCGGCGTTGTGGCCCTTCGGGGCGGGTAAAGTCTGCTATGTAAGGCCAAGGGGTGGGGGCTGGCAGCAAAACAGGAGGATGGCATGGATTTGGTAATTACTGATGTGTTGAAAAATATTTCTACAAAAAACCTCGTAGATGAGCTAAAAGACCGCGAAGGTGTATTTGACTATGCAGTTAATCCGTATCAGGGCGTAAATATTGACGTAAACGGGCCTGCGATTGTTTTGGTTGTGGTTGATTAAATTATGGCGAATTTGCGCGGCATAGCCGCAAAATTACAAACAGCGCTTTGCCACAAAGGCGTTTATGTCAAAATCAATCAAATTCAAACGTATTCTGAAAAAAGTGAAAGGATGGTAACAAAGTATATGCTTATTCAGAATGAGCGAATTGCAGGTAGAAATAAGAATACAACCATCCTTGAAACATACCAGCTTGCCGAGGTCGTAAAGCGCCTTGCAGATATGTATGGCGGTGGTTGATTTGACGCTTACGCAAAAGCAGAAGCGATTTTGTGAGGAATATATCAAAACAACGAATGCGTCGGCGGCTGCGGTTGCTGCTGGATATAGCAAAAAAACCGCCGGAGCAATCGGCGCAGAAAACTTAAAAAAACCTCAAATATCCGCTTATATCAAAAAAAGGCTTGATGAACAGGACGCGGCGCTAGTCGCCGATTCCAATGAAATCTTGAAGTTTTACACCGCTGTGATGCGCGGGGAGGTAAAAGACCAGTTTGGTCTGGATGCGTCTTTGTCAGACAGGCTAAAAGCTGGTGATAACTTGATGAAGCGTTATGCTGCGGCATCTGACCGAAATAAAAACACAATGGAGAAGTTGGATGCGATGTTAAAGGAATTCCAAGATGCTGTTAAGTCAGAAGCAGACTGAATTTGTAAGATGCGGGAACCGCCGATGGAACTTCAAGGGGGGTGCTACACGTAGCGGGAAAACGTATCTCGACTTTAAGTGGATCATCCCGACTCGCATCCGTGAGCGAATTGGTAAGGATGGGCTGGCCGTCATCCTTGGAGTTACAAAGTCAACCATTGAGCGAAATGTGCTCGAGCCGATGCGCAACATTTACGGTGATGAATTGGTAGGGACGATTTCAAGCGATAATACAGCATGGATATTTGGGGAAAAGTGTTATTGCCTCGGTGCTGAAAAAGTATCGCAAGTATCAAAAATTCGCGGCGCGTCGATCAAGTATTGTTATGGCGACGAGGTAGCGGATTGGTCGGAAGAAGTTTTTGCTCTGTTAAAAAGCCGACTGGATAAAGAGTATTCTTGTTTTGACGGAACATATAACCCGCAATACCCAAATCATTGGCTAAAAAAATTTCTTGAAAGCGACGCGGACATTTTTAGCCAGACGTATACGATTGATGATAACCCGTTTCTTCCTCCCGCATTTGTTGAAAACCTAAAAAAAGAGTATGCGGGGACAGTGTTTTATGATCGGTATATTCTGGGGCGCTGGACGTTGGCAGAAGGGCTTGTATATCCGATGTTCTCCAAAGAAACAAACGTCACGAACAAAACGGGCGGCGCGGGAAAGTATTATATTTCCTGCGACTACGGTACGCAAAACCCTACCGTCTTTTGCTTGTGGCGAATGGATAAAGGCCGCGCCGTAATGGAGAAAGAATTTTATCACAGCGGGCGTGCAACCAACCGACAGAAGACGGACGAAGAATATTACCAAGACCTTGAACGGTTTGCGGATGGGTACAATGTTGAGCGAATCGTCATTGACCCCAGCGCCGCGTCATTTTCGGAGTGCATCTGCAGGCATGGGAAGTTTGCTGTTTGGAAAGCAAATAACGATGTTCTCGACGGGATCCGTTTAACGGCTGCGTGTATCAAATCGGGGCGAATCAAATTTCATGAAAGCTGCACGCACGCTTTTGATGAGTTTGGGCTTTATAGCTGGGATAAGGACGCGGCAGAAGATAAAGTCATTAAAGAGAATGATCACGTCCTCGACGCTGTTAGGTATTTTGTTATGACGGTTCTGCGCCGAGAAATTGCAGTTGAAAATCCTATGTATGCAAGCAGCTCCGTAAAGTTGAGGAGATAAAAATATGGGCTTAGTGAATGGCATTGTAAATACAGTAAAACGATTTTTCTTTCCGCAGGCGGTCGCCGAGCGGGAATTTGGCGCATCTCCCGCCGTAAGCCTTACGATGGAACAGCATATTGGTTTGTGGTATGCGATGATGGTCAATACCCCACCGTGGCAAAACTGTGATGTGAAAGCGGTAGGCCTGCCCGCTGCGATTTGCCGAGAAGTGGCAAGGCCGACGCTGGTTGAATTTACAGCAAACATCACCGGCAGCAAGCGCGCAGATTACCTGAACGAAAATTTTCAGACAGCAAAAGAAAACTTTAATCGGGCATTAGAACTCGGCCTTGCGCTTGGTGGTGTGGCGTTGAAGCCGTATATTTACGGTGACAATATGCTTGTGGATGTTACCGGCGCTGCGGGCTTTCAGCCGACAAAGTTTGACCCGTCCGGTCGCTGCATTGGCGGCGTTTTTAAGGATAAGCCGGTTAAAGTAAACGGAACGTACTATGTAAGGCTCGAATCACACGAGTTAAACGGTACGACCTATACCATCAAAAACAAGGCATATTACAGTGATTCCGCTGGATCCGTTGGCGCTGACGCGCAACTCACAACTATTCCGGAGTGGGCGGATATTGAACCGGAAGTGGCCATCGAGAATGTAGACGGACCATTGTTTGCTTATTTTAAGCCGCCTATTGCCAACACTGCAGATAGTAACAGCATGTGCGGTATGTCCATTTATGGCGATGCGGCGACGGTCGAGCTTATCAAGCAAGCGGATGAGCAGTGGGAGCGTCTGCGCTGGGAATATAAGTCGAGCGAGCGTAAGGTGTTGATGGACGGAACATCCAGCACGGCGGATATGTTCAACAAGCGACTGTTTGAAATCGGCCCGTTCTCTCCGAATGGAGATTTTTTCCAGCACATCGAGCCGCAGATTAGGGATGATGCGATTTATCGCGGGTTTCAGAATACTCTTCGGCGTGTTGAATTTAATATTGGCCTTTCTTATGGAGATATTTCCGACCCGCAAACGATTGAAAAAACCGCGACTGAGATTCGAAGCAGCAAGCAGCGCAAGTATGTGCTGGTTAGCAGTATCCAGGCGGCGCTTGCACATACATTCGATTCCCTGATTTACGCAATGGACGTGTATGCTTCGTTGTACGGGTTGGCACCTGCTGGAGATTATGAGGCCACTTACGATTGGGGTGACAGCATCCTTGACGATCAGGAGACCAAAGACAAGGAATTTTCCCGAGATTTGCAACTCACAAGCGCCGGAGTGATGAACCCGTGGGAACTTCGAGCGAAATACTTTAACGAAGATGAAGATACTGCGAAAGCTGCGCTACCAACGGCGCAGGACATGGTAACTGAACAGCAACAGGAGGTAGAGTGATGGGCGGCAGAGGCGGAGCCGGTGGCGGCGCTGGAGCCGGAGAATTTGGGCGTGGGCGCGGTATGAGCCTTGCGCGCTTTTTGTCACAGCAGGATATTAACCGAGCAAACGCTGCGTCTGTCACTGATATGGGCGATATTATCAGGCGCACATTTGAGAGCAACGCGGCTGAAATCAATGGGCTTGAGCTGTCGGACGCTGAAAAGAAAGACGCCGTAAAGCAGATGGCAACTCTCGCAACAACGGCGCTCAAAACGGCGGCAGGAGCAGTCAATCCTTATGCAAGCGGGCCTGCGCGCCTGACAACGGCGCAGAAAACAGGAAGCGCCGCAGACAGAGCTGCAAGAGCGCGCGGTGAAATGGATAGCTACATGCGGAAATTGCGTGACCAGTCCAATAAAAACCGCAAAGCAGCAGAAAACAAGGCGTTTTCCAATGCCTTTGTAACAGCGCAAAAGTCCGGCGCGTTGGAAGTTACGGTAAACGGCAAGAAATACCGCAGAGCTAACAAGCGTAGCGGCACATGGCGCCCGGTATGATTAACTTTGAAAATCTCGAAAAGTTCACATTCCCCGGCGTTGGCAAGTATGACATCCCGCAGATCGAGCCGGTAAAGGCGTATCCGCATGGCGAGTTTATCCCTGTGAATTACCATTACACCGCAAAAGACCAGGCAAGCAAAATCGTTCATTTCTTTGTGGACGATTACCAATTCATTCGATATTGGAACACGCCGGACAAGTACATTCCGAAACTGTTGCAGTTTGCGGCGGTGTGTGCGCCGGACTTCTCCACATACACGGATATGCCGCTGGCGATGCAGATATACAACCATTACCGCAAGCATTGGTTGGCGGCATACTGGCAAATGCACGGCATGACGGTTTATCCAACGATTTCATGGAGCGACGAGCATAGCTATGATTGGTGCTTTGACGGTGAGCCTGTCGGCGGTGTGGTGGCTGTCAGCTCGGTAGGCACACAACAAAACAAGGAAAGCAAACGCCTGTTTCTGCGCGGCTACGAAGAAATGATGAAACGGCTATCCCCGGAATGGGTGATATTTTACGGCAAAGTGCCGGAAGAATGTGACTGGAACGTGATACGGGTAAAACCGCATTACGACGATATTGTGAAACGGAGGAAAGCGAAATGGGCGGAAGGGGCGGAAGCGGGAGCTTTGGTTTTGCATCAATAAATGCTACCCGATCGAAAATTGCCAACCTTAAAAAAGAACAGCTTTTCATTTTCTCTCCATCGGGCGATTTGCTCTATAAGGAGCAAGGAACAGCTCAACATACGGGATACGGAGATGCCGACTATAAAGGGAATATTGTTTTACACAACCACCCGGAGGGTGTTCTCCCTGTCCCGTCCCTGAAAGATATTGAAACGTGGCAAAAATCAGGAGCAAAAGCAATCATAATTGAAAGCCGGGATGCAACGTTTACATTATCAGGACCTCACAACAAGGGATTTTATGAAACACTCGCATATAATCACAACGCCGTGCGCCGCGCCGTAAGGGAAGCGGCAAGTAAGGTATCGGCCGATTATAAGGCGGGAAAGTATAAAAGCGTGCAGGAAGCCAGAGAAGCAAGCAGAAGAGCACAAACGGAAGCGACAAATAACGCATACGCCAAGTTTGCAAAGGCTGCTGGCGTTAGGTATTCTTTTAAGTGGAAGAAAAAGTCATGAAAAATTATCCTTTTACTCCTGAGCTACTGGATGCGCTCCCCGAAGAGCTGGCTGAGCTGTTTCGCGGCCTTGAAGATACCTTACTGGCGGAGATATGCTCCCGGCTGAAACTGCGGGATGAGTTAAACGAGGTAACGGTGCAGGACATTCGAGCGCTTCGCTCCCACGGCATAGACCTAAAGGAGATCGAGAAAGCCATACGCAAAACTACCGGCATCAGCGAGCAGAAGCTCAAAAAGTTGCTTGACGATGTAGTGGAGCGCAACCAAAAGTACTACGCCGAGGTCATAGACCTTGCGCATATCACGCAGCCAGAGACGCTGGTTGATGCTGCCACGGTGGATGCGATACGAAGGCAGACGGTTAACACCTTCCGCAACCTAACCGCATCAATGGGCTTTTTAGTGGACGCTGGGCGCACGATGCTGCCGCCAGCAAAGGCGTACCAGCACGCTTTAGATGCGGCGGAGATGATGATACAAAGCGGAGCAATTTCTTATAACGAGGCAATCAAGCGAAGCGTTAAAGAGCTGGCCGATAGCGGCATAAAGGTGGTTGACTACGAGAGCGGCCATCGAGATCAGATCGATGTAGCGGCGCGCAGAGCAGTGATGACAGGTGTAAATGCCATCAATCAACAGTATGCAACTCAATCAAAGGAATACCTTGGAACCGATCTTGTAGAGGTGAGCGCCCACGCTGGAGCACGAAATATTGATGGCCCAAATGGTTGGGAAGCGCATACCAAGTGGCAAGGTCGTGTATTCCGTTGGAACAAACAGGTTTGATACAAACGGATAGCCCGACGGGGTGAAAAGCGGTTAGCCTTACCGCCTTCCGTTTGTTCAAAATAAGGCAATTACGAAAGGCGGTAATTATGGGAAAGATTGAAGACTTAACGGGGAAACGGTTCGGATCGTTAACCGTTGCAAAACAAGGCCCTACAAAAATCTCAAAAACCGGAAGGAAACAAATATGTTGGGATTGCGTGTGTGACTGTGGCAATGAAGTAACTGTGCAAGCAAACAATTTGAAAAGCGGACATACAATCAGTTGCGGATGTGCGAAAGAAAAGGTTGGTGAAAAATTGTTTTGCAATTTAACCGGCCGACGGTTTGGAAGATTGACCGTTATTAAGAAATCGGGAAAATCTAAGTCCGGAGAAATTAGATGGCACTGCAAATGCGATTGTGGACGTGAAATTGTTACGCAAGCAAATAATCTTATAAGCGGCGCATCTAAAAGTTGCGGATGTTGGAAACACGAAAAACTTGCAGCGCTTCACACCACACATGGCGCTCGAAAAACAAGGCTATACAGAATATGGCACGGAATGAAAAGGCGATGCTATGAAAAAACATCGATAAGCTATCCAAATTATGGCGGACGTGGAATTGCAGTATGCGAAGAGTGGCGAAGCGACTTTTCAAATTTTAGAGCATGGGCGATTGCGAATGGCTATAAAGACAGCTTGAGCATTGATCGCATAAATAACAATGGGAATTATGAGCCCAGCAACTGCCGATGGGCAACACCCAAGGAACAAGCAAACAACAGAAGACCAAGACGAAAGGAGGTGGTGTAATGGCGGATTATCCTGATTTTAAGCAATCTACAGGCTACGGAACTGTGACCGGCTTAGGTGGGGCAAACTGCCGATAGCGCCACACTTTTTATCCGTTCGTAGAGGGTGTGTCGGAACGTACCTATACAGACGAACAACTTGATGATTTGAAGCCTGAAAACCACAAGTTTGTTTTTGATGGCAAAGAATATGACCAATACAGCGCAAGCCAGATGCAAAGGCGCATAGAGCGCCAGATACGCAAGCAGAAGCGCTTTAGAGACGCTTACAAGGCCGCTGGGCTGAAAGACGACGAGATAGCCGCCAACATCAAATTGCGCCGCCTGAACGCAAAATACAAGGCGTTCAGCGCGGCGGCGGGACTGCCGGAGCAGCGGGAGAGAATGAAGGTGCTGTATTGAATTGGGAAGAAGTCAAAAAGGCAACTGACGCAATCTTGAAGCGCGGCAACGATGTGGAAATCCGACGCAAAGGCGACGGGTACATCGTGTTAGAGGTAAAGAAAACAATCAAATATTCAACTCCCGCGCAATAGGGCACGGGAAAGGGCAATAGGAGCCAGCTACCGAGTTTTCCTCGGTGGTTGGCTCTTTTGTTGTAATACGCAGTGGGGAATGACGCTGTGGAAATAAAAGGAGAATAAAAATGGCAGACGAAATCATGACTTTTGATGAAATACTGGCTGACCCCATCTATAAGGCGGAGTTTGACAGGCGAATCACAAAGGCGCTTTCAACTGTCCAAGCCAAACTGGACGCGGAAGTAGAAAAAAACAAGAAGTACGAGGAAAAAGGAACCGGCGAAACGGTGGAGACCCTCAAGAAGCAGCTTTCAGAATTGCAGGAAAAGTACAACAAGGATACTGGCGACTATAAAGCGCAGATTTCCGACCGCGATTATGACGATGCAATGAAAAAAGCTGTTGCAGATAAGGGCATCAAGTTTTCCTCAAAAGCTGCGGAAAAGGCCTATTTTGCCGACCTCAAAGAAAAACATCTTGAGCTTAAAGATGGCTTGCTTGATGGCTTTGAAGAGTGGCATAAGGCGCAGACCGAAGCCGATCCGTCCGCGTTTCAGACCGGCAAGCCCGCGCCAAGCTTTGCAAAGCCTGTCGGTACCGGCGGCGCACCTGCAAGCGAAGGCAAGGGTGCAATGTTCGCAAAACAATTCAATGCGCAGTATGCGCAGACTACAACGAAGGAGTGAATTTAACGTATGTCTTTTGTGACTAACATTTCCGGCGCAGCGCGCCCGAACTTTCTCGAAAGCGAAGTCGGCCTCGTGCTGAAAACCCGTGAAATTCCTGCGACGCTTGGCGTGCAGGATGGCATTTATAAAACTGTCGCTCCCGGCGCTGTTTTCCCGTCTAACAACAGCAGTGCGGAAGGTATCGTTTTTGAAGCGGTCGACGTGACCAACGGCAATATGCCCGGCTCTGTCCTCGTGGCTGGTCGCGTCCTTTCTGATGGGCTGAATATTGCTTCGGCAGCAAAAACCGCGCTTGAGGGCAAGGGCATCGTCTTTGTTGATGCGCCCGCCGTTACTCGTGGTTATACCGTGACTTACGACAAGAATGACGGTACCGGCGATGTCCCTGTGGATTCCAACAGCTATTTTGATGGCTCTGTTGCAAAGGTGTCCACCAGCTATCCGCTGACCAAGAGCAACAACACCCAGACCGGTTGGAGCACCAGCAAGGGCGGCGCGGCGGTCTCTGAGGTCGAAATGACCGGTGACGTGACCCTGTATCCCGTCTGGACTGCAAACGGCTAAGTAAGGAGGTAAAAATCTATGGCTGATATTCTGAATCTTATTTCTGACGCTGAGCGTCTGGAATTTTCGCAGAACCTTTCTGTTGCGCGTCCTGCCTACATCGGCGACCGCATTTTCCCCGACCAGAAGACCGAGAACATCAAGGCTGAGTATCTCCGCCTTGCTGCGGGCGCGACCATTCCTGTGATGGCAACTGTCCACGCTTTCGATACTGAGGCTGAGATTGGCTCTCGCCCCGTGTTCGACAAGACCGAAGTTGAAAAGCTGCTCATCAAGCGCAAGATCAACCAGACCGAGCGCGTCCGCCTGCTGACCGAAAACGGCGTGTACGCCGATGACGCCGTTGTGCGCTATGTCTTTGACGATATGCGTCTGATGGCCGATGCGGTCAAGGTTCGCACCGAGGTCGCCAAGATGGAAGTCCTCGCCACCGGCAAGATGACCATCAAGGAAAACAACCTTAACATGACGGTCGACTACGGCGTTCCCGCCAGCAATATCGGCTACAAGCTCGATCTGAGCGCTGATGCGGATATCATCGGTCAGCTTCGCGCGATCGTCGATGATGCAGCGGACAGCGGCAACACTCTTACCGAGGTTGTGCTTTCCAACAAGATTCTGCGCAAGCTGTCGTCCAACAAGGGCATCCAGACGATGATCTACGGCAGCATTGGCGTCGGTACGTATGTTCCGACCGACCGCCTCAGTGCGCTGTTTATGTCCATGTTCGGCTTTGGCACCATTACCACGAACGACCTGCGCTATAAGACGCAGACTTCGAGCGGTAAGGAGACCACCAAGCGCTTCTTCCCCGATGACAAGATCGCGTTCCTCTCCAACGGCACTTCCGCTTCTTTCGGCGCAGGCCTGTGGGGCGTTACTCCCGAAGAGGCTGATTACGGCCAGTACAACGAAAAGAGCGCCAACCAGTACATTACCGTTACCCAGTGGGCTACGCCTGACCCCGTTGCGGTTTGGACGAAGGCAAGCGGCCTGTTCATCCCGGTTGTTCCCAACCCGAACGGCCTGTTTATCGCGTCTGACACGAGCAAGTAAGCTGTTACCTCCTCCCCTGCCTGAACGGTTTGCCGTGACGGTGGGGGAGGGGCCAGAAAAGGAGGCTGCGCATGGCGTACGCTGATTATATCTATTATGCAACGGTTTACATGGGTGGGTCTCTGACCGAAGATATCTTTCCGGCTCTTGCAGTAAAAGCATCCGCTTATGTAGATTACGTTACGATGGGCCGAGCCAAGAATGCGTTTGGCGATGCGGCGGATGCGGTCAAAAACGCTGTGTGTGCTTTGGCTGAGATCATTCAAGACAGCAACAAACTCAATGCGGTCTCGACGGACACTGAGCACGCCGTATCGAGCGAAACGGTAGGCGCGTGGACGCGCAGCTTTGACAGTAAAAATGTGTCTGCGACGGATGTGCAGCTTATCGAGAGTAGAAAGCGCGAAGCGGTCATGATGTATCTTGCACCGTATGGACTTCTAAAAGCGAGGGGGTATGGGCCATGTCCATGTTCCCCCACACTGTAACGATTTACAACGTCGTGCAAGAGACTGACCCGGCGACGCTTGATGAAGCCGAGAAGGTTTATACCACAATCCTGCGCGGTGTTATGCTGCAAGCATCGAAGGGCGTGAACGTGCGCGAAAGCGGCCTTGAAAGTGCGGACGCTGTGAATCTGTATATCCCGTTCTCTGCGAAAGCAGTGGACGGGGTAACAGGGACGCCAAAAACCTACATTGGACCGCAATCGTTTTTTAAGGCGGCGGACAAATCCAACCTGTGGACGCTCTCATACAAGGGAAACGGTGGCATGACGTGCTTTGTAAAGGGCGAGTTCGTTTCGGACAACATGACCGTCGTACTGAGCCATGACGATTGCTACAACGTGACCAAGGTTGATGCTATGAACTACGGTAGCCCCGATATGCAGCACTGGGAAGTCGGAGGTGCGTAATGGGCATCAAGTTTTCCGTGCATACCGATGGGATGGACGCTGTAAGAACTGCCGTTGCAAATGCTTGTACGCGCGCTGAGCACGTTTTAGCCGAGCAGATGGAGAAAGACACGCAGCCTTTTGTGCCGATGCTTACAGGCTCGTTAACGCAGCGTACAAGGGTAGTTGGCAACGACATCATATACCCCGGTCCTTACGCAAGATTCCTGTATTACGGGAAAGTCATGGTTGACCCGAATACCGGCAGCACATACGCGCCAAAAGGCGGTACAAAGGTCGTGACTGACCGCAATTTAGTGTTCAACCACACGGCGCATCCACAGGCACAAGCCCATTGGTGTGAAGCATCAAAAGCGCAGAACCTCGATAAGTGGTTGCGTGTAGCAGAAAAGGCGGTGAAGAAGTACGGAACAGATTAAAAAGACTGTCTCGGCGGCGGAAGAGGATCAGGTCTCCCGAAAGCTGCTTGCGTGGTTAAACACATTCCCTGACAAGCCGGTTGATTTGATTCGGTTCGAATTTCTTCCCGCCGATACTGCGGCGATGGCGCTGTCTACGATTCAGGCGGCGTACATCGTGCAAAAATATATTCTCGGTGGATATCAGGCGGAATACCAATTCAAGGTCATCTACCGCATGAAACCGGGGAACAGCAATGATAAACGGCTCAAAGCTGACGAGCTGCTCAATGCTTTGGGCGATTGGGCGGCAAACGAAACACCGCCTGACATTGGCGACGGCCGGCGCGTCATTCGCATTGAGCCGACAACGCGATCCTCTCTTTTTGCCGTGTATGAAAACGGGGACGAGGATCATCAAATCCTTATGAAGATGAACTACGAGGTGATTAAAAATGGCTGATATGACCTTTAACACCACGGCGGGGCAGACCGTAGACCGCGAACTTCTGATCGCGTATCTCAACACGGGCGAAACTGGAACTCCCACGTGGTCTCCCCTCGGTACGCGCGTCACAGATTCCAGCATGGAATATGACTGGCAGGAGGATTCCTCGAAGGATATCCTTGGCACGACGCGCACGACCATGAAGAAACCCATCATCACGCAGACCTTTGACCCGTCTGATCTGGACGCTGGCGACCCTGCCATCGTCAAGGTTTGGAATCTTGCGGTCAAGGAGCAGAACGCGGCGGCGTTGGCGAATCAGGACGTGCTGATTGTCCACGCCTATGCAGGCACGGCAAAGACCGCAGTATTTGCGGAGCGCTATTCGTCCTGCATGGTTAAGCCCTCTTCCCTCGGCGGCGAGGGTGGCGGCTTTATCGGTATGCCTATCGACGTGACGCTTGGCGGCACGCGCACGGTCGGCACTGCCGCTATCTCTGGCAGCACGATCACGTTTACCGAGGGCGAATAAGAAATAGAGGGCTGGCGTTTGTCAGCCCTCATTTTGGAGGAAGGTATGGAACTCACTTTTGATTCTGGCGTAAAAGAATACACAATTCGCGGCGTAAACGGCGTTGTTACCGTTTACTTTAATCCTGCGGACGTGAACTTTGCAAAGAAAGCATATAAAACCTTTGATGACCTGCGCAAGAAGCAGGAGACCCGTGCAAAGACGCTCGAAAAGGATATCCCCGATGATGAGCTTTTTGACATGGTTGAAACCTTGGACAAGGGAATGCGCGGCATCATCAATGACCTGTTTGAACAGGACATTGCTAATACTCTGTTTGGAAGTATCAATGCTTATTCCGCTGCCAATGGTGCGCCCGTGTGGCAGAACTTTATGATGGCGGTCATCGATCAGTTCGAAGATGCAACGAAGCGCGAACAGGCGCTTGCAGATGAAAAAATCCGCAAGTACACACAGAAATACAAAAAATGATGTATGGACTTCCGACGTCGCTGAACGTCTGCGGCGTTGAGTATGCTATCCGCTCGGACTATCGTGCGGCGTTGGACGTGCTTTCGGTATTCGCTGCGGTCGATCTGGACAACGGGCAAAAGGTTCTGGCTGCGTTGGACATTTTCTATCCTGATTTTTTGCAAATGCCAGATGAGCACATTCCAGAAGCGGTGAAGCAAATGACGTGGTTTCTCGACTGCGGGGATGAGGGCGATAATCGCGAGCGGCCTAAGTTGATGGACTGGGAGCAAGACTTTCAATACATCGTGTCCCCCATCAATCGTGTTGTGGGGCATGAAGTGCGCGCAATGCCTTATTTCCATTGGTGGTCATTCGTCTCGGCGTACTACGAAATAGGGGATTGCTTGTTCGCAAACATCGTTCGAATCCGCAATCTGAAAGCAAAAGGGAAAACGCTTGACAAAGCCGACCGTGAGTTTTACCGCGAAAACCGTCGCATTATTGACTTAAAGCGGACGCTAACTGAGGAAGAGGACAACACCATTAATGCGTGGTTAGGCAAAAACCCGCCCGACGCAAAATAGCATCGGGCGAAGATGGTTACTTGTTTGCAATGAATGTAATTTCGTTTCCAGACCAAAAGTCGGGAGTAAAGCGGATTTCAATCTTTTCCCAGTCTTTGGGGACTTCGTATCCGACAACACCGGTCATTTTCTTACCGGCAGCAACGGCCCCGTCTAACTGAGGTTTATCGGTTGCGATAGTGGCCGAAATGCTCAGATTTGTCGAGTAGTCATCAACATAGGAGTTGAACGATGCGATAGAGCTAACGGCAATATCTTTATCCGACTGGTTATCAATGGAGAATTCGCAAAGCAAAAACACATTGCCATCATCAGGGGTGTTGAACTGCGATCCATTGCTTTCGGCGCAAGAATCAAACTTTACACTGATTCCGTTTAGCTCGGCGGTTTCTCCAACACTAAACGTTTGTTTCTCCGCGCCAGGATCATCGCCCATGTCGTTTAATGCGGCGGCAATCATGCAAATGCCGAAAATAGCAATGATAATCCCCAGCACTGGGTGGCGCTTTTTCTGCTTGGCTCCACACTGCGGGCAAGTGGTAGCGGATTTTGCGATAGATGCCCCGCATACCTTGCAAGTAGTCATCTTATCCATTTTTCATTCCTCCTTGCCATTATTTATGGCTGCTTGGATGATATCACGCAAAAAACCAAAAAGCAAGAAGGTGATATTATGGCTGACGGCGAAGTCGTATTTGAAGCGACTATTAGCGACAAAAAACTCCATCAGGAGTTGAACAAAGTAAAAAGCAATATCGAATCCTTACAAAAGGAGTTTAAAAGGCTCGGCGACCAGAAAACGCCGATGGAAGACCGGCTGCGCAACATCGGAGCAGAGCTGGATGCGGCGAAACAGGAGCTTGCCGATATGCGCACAGCGCCAAAAGGCACGTATGAGAAAATCGACGTGTCCGAGCAGGCCGAGCGCGTGCGAATGCTGCAAAGCGAATTTAACAAAACTGCAAATAGCATTGATAAGCTCAACGAAAAGCTCAACAAAACCGGCGATAAGATTTCCGACGCGAAAACGCAGGCAGTCGAGCTAACACAGCAGATCGAGGGCAGAGCCAAAGGCGCAGGGCTGCGCAATGCAACCGAAGCGGCGGCAGATTCCATGAAAGTATTTGGACAGCGCGTAAAATCTGTTGTCCGCAGCGCACTTGTTTTTACAGTTATTACCCAAGCTTTAACAAAAGTGCGCGACTGGGTAAAGAACGTCGTAATGGTAAACTCCGAGGCAAGAGAATCCATTGCGCAGCTTAAAGGAGTGCTTTTGACGCTGGCACAGCCTCTTGTAAGCGTAATTGTCCCCGCCTTTACACTGCTTGTAAAAGTTATTACGGCAGTAGTCTCGCAAATCACGCGTCTTGTGGCGCTTATCTCTGGCAAGAGCGTCAAGGCAACTGCTAACTCGGCAAAGGCGCTAAACAAAGAGACCAGCGCATTAAAGGGAACGGGCAGTGCCGCGAAGAAAGCGGCAAGTCAGCTTGCGGCGTTTGATGAGATCAACCAGATTTCCACCGATACCGCAAACGATGCGGGCGGTGGCGCATCCGCTGACGCAATCACTCCGGACTTTAGCTACATGGACGACATCAGCGACCGCTTAAAAAAAATCGCCGATGCAGTCATGCTCATTGCGGCAGGATTAGCGCTGTGGAAAATCAGCAGCAGCTTGCCGGGTGTGCTTGGCACTATTCTGCAAAAGCTCGGCGGCATCCTTATCGCGGTTGGAGGATTGATTCTTCTGTGGGACGGCTTATCCGACGCATGGAATAACGGCGTTAACTGGGGGAATCTGCTTGAAATGCTTGCAGGCACAGCGGCGCTTGCCGGGGGGCTTGCAATCGCATTCGGCAAAGTTGGGGCTGGCATCGGCCTTGTAGTGGCTGGCGCAGCAATGATTATCACAGCGTTTAAGGACATTTGTGATAACGGTGCAAATCTCAAAAACACGCTGTTACTGATTGCTGGCATTGTGGCAACGGGGTTGGGATTCTTCTTTCTGACCGGTAGTGTCATCCCACTTGTGATTGCGGGAATTGCTACGGTAGTTACCGCTGTGCTTGCTCTGACTGGCAATTTGACCGAGTTTGCGAGAAACCTTAAAGATAACATCCTTGGCGGCATTATCCAGTTTATCAAGGGCGTGTTCACTGGTGACTGGAATTCTGCATGGAATGGTGTCAAAAAGGTGTTTAAAGGCATTTGGAACAGCATCGTCATTATTGCTGAAAGCGCGGTGAACGCCATTATCAAGGGATTGAATTGGCTTATCAGCAAGATCAACACGATTAAGTTTACCGTCCCGAGCTGGGTTCCGGGTCTTGGCGGTAAAAGCATCGGGGGGCATCTTTCCTCGCTTTCCGAAGTACATCTTCCGCGTCTGGCAACCGGCGCAGTCATTCCGCCCAACAAAGAATTTCTCGCCGTGCTGGGCGACCAGAAGAGCGGGACGAACATCGAAACGCCGCTTGCAACGATGGTCGAAGCATTTAAGCAGGCTATGGCGGAATCTGGCGGCGGTACAACTACGGTCGTTATCCAGCTTGACGGTAAGGAAATCGCACGCAGCACCGTGAAGAACATTAACAACATGACACGCGCGGCGGGTAAGCCCGTGCTGTTGTACTAAGGAGGAGTAACATGGAAGTCCTTATTATCAACGGCACGGACTACTCCGATTTTATCGCCACAAAGGGTTATGGGTGGAGCCGCAACGACCTCGACAGCGATAAGACCACCCGCACAAAAGATGGGAAAATGCGCCGTGACAAGATTACCAGCAAGCGAAAGCTGAACTATACAACGCGCTCTATGCCTCGCGATAAGCTGGCAAAGCTCGATGATGACCTTAATGAGACAACGGTCACGGCCAAGTATCTCGATCTGCATGGCGTCAGAACCAGCACGTTTTATTGCTCGTCGATGGAATGCACGCTCGAAGAAGCAGCAGACGACAATGAGGTGTGGGGCGGCGCGACGTTTAACTTGATCGAGGTGTGATATGGGGCAGACGACAAGTGCGCTGTGGCGCGAGCTGCTTCACAAGCCCGGGACGGAACGCGAATACAAATTTATCATCAATGGTGTGGAATTCGGGAAAGACGCGGAGGTTTCCCACTCTGTTGAATCTCAGCTGTTTGAAGAATTTGGCATCGGCAATGCCTGTTGCGCGACGCTGAAACTCGCAGTCGTCGCGGACAATATCCCGCGCGCCGCGACGATCAATCGCTATCTCAGGCTTGTTAATGGCAGTCAGGCGACAGACTGGATCCCAAAGGGCGTGTTTTTTACCAACCGCCGTTCCTGCGATGGGAATTATTGGGAACTCGAAGCATACGACGCTATGAGAAAGGCTGACGTTGTGTGGGAGCCAGAACAGTCGCTTAACTTCCCGATGACTATGCCTGACGCTGTAAATATCTTTTGCCAGTTGATGGGCGTGGAGCTGGATAGCCGCACAGTGCTCAATAGCTCATATACCATCGACTATCCCGCAAATGATTACACCATCCGCAATGAGCTATGTTTTATCGCAGCGGCGCACGGCGGGAACTGGATTATTACCGATGCAGGGAAACTGTTGCTTATTCCGTTGTTGTCCATGCCTACCGAGACGAACTATCTCATTACAGAAGCGGGCAACGCTATCACATTTGGAGGGGTGAGGATTCTTGTCTGATAAATATTACGTCGGTGGCGACATTACGAGTTTTTCCGACAACGGCAAGTATAAGCCTATTTCCCGTGTGACGTTGCTTGTGGATGATGAAAACAGCCTGACGGCGGGCGATGATACCGGCATGGAAGTTATTGCAAGTTGCCCTCACGCCACGCAGCCAATGGTAAGCGCGTTACTGCAAACCATGAAAGGCTACCAGTATCAGGCGTACGAAGCAGGCGCGGCAAACATCGATCCGGCGGCAGAGCTGGGCGACGGCGTGACGGTTGGGGGCATTTATTCGCCGCTTTCTAAACTCTCTGATGATGGGCGCGGATACGCGGGTATTTCTTCCCCCGGGGAAGCAGAGATGGAAGACGAATACCCAGCTGAGGGGTACATCACACAAGAGTTCAATCGCAAGATTGCCGAAACACGCTCGACTATCACCAAGACCAGCGAGGAGATCATGCTCAAGGTCAAGGGCGTTGATGGGCGCGTGACGTCGCTGTCGACGTCCATTGACGGCATTGAGGCCAATATTTCGAGCCTCAACGGCAGCATTACCAACATCAAGGCCGATATCAACGGCTTGCGCACGACTGTCTCGGGCAAGATCGACGGCAGCACAGCACAGAGCATGATCGACCAGAGCATTGACAAGATCACGCTGAGCGTATCGAGCAGCAGCAGCGGTACGACGTTCAAAATTCTCAGTAATGGTGTTGTCGTTGATTCGACCGGTTCGATCGACTTGCACGTTGACGCCGTCAACATTGACGGCACGCTGACGGCAAGCGAGATCGAGGGCGACACGATCACGGTGCGCAACGACAACGGACGGCGCTGCGGTTACATCTATACCGAGTACGCCAGCACGGCGGACTACAAAATGACGCTCGAGAGCAAGGCTGTGGAGTTGAACGCGACGAGCGGAAACCTGTATCTGTCGGGGAATAACGGAAGATCAGCGCTCAATTTCGACTACGACTTCATCGATTGCCGCGGCGATTTCGCCCCGAATGCAGATAACCGGTACAATCTTGGCGCACCAAATTTTGTTTGGAGCACGATCTATTGCAGCACGAACGAGTTGAACGGGTCCGACCGGAACATCAAGAACAGCATTGAGGCGCTGCCGGTGAAGTACGTGCGCATGTTTGAGCTCGTCGAGCCGAAGCGCTACAAGCTGAACAGCGGCACGAGCGGACGCTATCACACAGGCTTCATCGCGCAGGAGGTAGAGGACGCCATGCGCGCGTGCGGCATTGATTCGCAGGAATTCGCGGGCTGGGCGGCGGCCAAGCTTGATGACGGCAGCGAGACCTATTTTCTGCGGTACAGTGAGTTTATCCCAATTCTGTGGGCCAAGGTGCGCGAGCAGGAAGCGCGGATTAGAAGATTGGAGGCATCGGCATGAAAGAAGCAATGGAACTTTTGAGCAACGCGTTTGACACGCTGAATAACACGTTGGTTTTGGGCTCGGAGGCGGGCAAGATCAGCGTCGTCAAGGCGCAGATTCAAAAGGCTTATGAGATTTTACATCGCGAGGCGGAAGAGCAGGAGAAAGACAAGCGCGAGCTTGTCGCGCTGAAATATCAGCTTGAGGATGCAAAAAAGAAAGCAAAAAAAGTAAAGGACGGCGAAGCCGAAACCGCGAAAGCGCCCGAAGAAAGCGAGGCAACCGATGGCTGATAAAGCAATTTCCGACCTCACGCAAGCGTTACAGATCACTAACGAAGACCAGTTTGTACTTGAGCAGGGCGGCGAGGCGAAGAGGCTGAAAGGCAAAACGCTGCTGAAGTTTGTCACGCTGAGCGTCGTATCGGTCACGGTGACAACACTGCCCGCAGGAAGCTCAGCAACGGCGACTTACGACAAGTCGACTGGTACGCTGGCACTCGGTATCCCGCAGGGCAGCAAAGGTGACACCGGCGCAACAGGCGCGACTGGCCCCGCAAACGTGCTGACCATCGGCTCGGTCACGTCCGGCAAGGTGGCGAGCGCGACCATTACCGGAGAAGCCCCGAATCAGGTGCTTAACCTTGTGCTGGAAAAGGGCGACAAGGGCGACACCGGCGATAAGGGCGACACCGGCGACACAGGCCCGCAAGGTAAGCAGGGCATCCAAGGCCCGCAGGGCAGCCCCGGCGCAGATGCTCCCACGATTACCGGCATCACCATCCGGCAGAGCGACTATCACCTTATCGTGACGCTGTCGGACGGCACGAGCTATGACGCGGGCTATTGCCGAGGCGCTTCTGGTGCTGGTACTGGTGACATGCTGGCATCTGTGTATGACCCTAACAACAAGCACCAGGACATCTTTGCGTATGTTGACAACGCTATCAAGGACGTCAAGGTAACTACTGACGCAACGCCTACACAGGGCAGCACGAACCCTGTGCAGTCCGGCGGCGTGTATTCGGCCCTCGCCAATAAGCTGGACAAGACCGGCGACGGCTCTGATGTTACGGCAACGTTCACTGCGTCGAGCACCCGCATCAACATCGCAACTGGTGAGAAGTTGTCGATACTGCTTGGTAAGATCGCTAAGTGGTTAGGCGACCTCAAAGCTCTTGCATTCAAGGACAAAGTTGCTAAGACTGACCTTGCAGACGACGTGCAGACGAGTCTGGGCAAGGCTGACAGCGCTTTGCAGAGCGTGAGTAAGAGCGACGTCGGCCTTGGCAACGTTGCAAATGAGAGACAGTACTCTTCCGCAAATCCGCCGCCGTATCCCGTCACGTCAGTCAATGGGAAGACGGGCGTAGTGACTGTTCCGTCCGTCAATATACCCGCCACCACCTCTCTCATCAAGGGCAATGGCTCGGGCGGGCTGGTGGCGGCTACCCCTGAGACGGACTATGCCTCGCCCGTCATCATGCGCAAGGTGACGCTGACGGTGGCGGGCTGGAATTCCAGCACTAAGCAGCAGACCGTGACTGTGACGGGCGTTCTCGCCGACGCGACGGCGCAGTGTATCTATCCCGCGCCGGTCGACACGAGCTATGACAGCGCGTGGAACAGCTGCGGCGTGCTGTGCGTGGCGCAGGCTGCAAATTCCCTGACGTTCCAGTGCAGCGAGGTCCCGACGAGCGCCATCGAGGTCTATGTGACGGTCATCACACTGAGCTATAAGGGGTGAGCGGGATGATTTTTAACAGGCCGAGACGGCGGGAGAAGAAGCGGCTGACGTGGTATTTTGATAGTAAACTCAGTGTGGCATCAAAGGACTTCAGTGTTAATTTCAGATCGGCGACCAGTAATCGGTTATACCATAGAATCCAAGCGCAACCTCTCGTTATGGTCTACACATACAGCGGGGGAGGAAAAGACCAAGTGTATATGATGGGAAAGTGGAGGAACGAAACCGATCGCACCATCACATTCGAAGAAGAACCAACCGGCGATTTGCTGGCTTTCCTCGAAGCCAACGCTACGCCGCAGTGACAGAAAGGAGCAACACATGAACAACATCCGAAACGCCCTCAGATATATAT
>ERZ1106935.427-NODE-427-length-48243-cov-19.217917_pt1 | contig 48243 bp, 45 predicted proteins | sample MGYA00403666_ERZ1106935 | MGnify/ENA primary metagenome ERZ1106935 (study PRJEB35170, sample SAMEA104062452) | human gut metagenome | biome: human gut; feature: human-associated habitat; material: faeces | place: Denmark | collected 2012-11-20 ... | reverse complement strand
CCTATGACGTTCTGATTCGTAGTCAGACCCTCTATCCAGCTGAGGTAACGCCGCAGCGCAAGACATATAAAACCACTTTAGCTTATTGGAGTCAAGCACAATCTCAAACTTTTTTGTGGAACGCGGTTTTGTCATGCTGCCCCGCATATACTGCCGTTCCCCGTACGATTGATTGGCTTTTCGATCACGTCAAACTTGGCATCAAGTTCCCTCAGGAGCGATCTCACCCGCTGGGCACAATCATAATCGGCAAACGAGATGCTCAGCATGCGCGCGACCTGGTTGGAAGTCCCAACTCCATAGAAGTGCTCCAGCGCCACAAGCCCCTCGTGCGTCACAAAGGTATCGACCACATGCGGCGACTCCTCAAAGCACCATTGGGTCAACGGACCCTCACTCGTCTGTCGAACCACCAGGCCACCCATGCCAGACGGCTCACACGTTACAAGCAGGTACTCCCCGCCCTCGTCGCTCTCAAACAAAACCACCCGATCATCAAACAGCTCCATCGCGTCCCCTTTCTCTCGCTCTTATTTAGCAAAAGCATAGCAGGTAGATGGCTGTATACAGAACAGTTGTTCGTGTGTTTTCTATTTAGCTGTCCGCACGGCATGGTATGGCCCTGCGCACGAAATAGGGCGCCCCCGAAGGAGCGCCCTTGCATATCCCCTATGCAGCCAACTTACGCGACCGGCTCGATCTTCTCGAGACCACCCATGTAAGGACGCAGGACCTCGGGGATCGTGATAGTGCCGTCGGCGTTCTGGTAGTTCTCCAGAATGGCGGCCATGGTGCGGCCGGCCGGCAGGCCGGAACCGTTGAGCGTGTGCAGGTAGCGCGAACCCTTGAAGTTCTCGGGGTCGCGATACTTGATGTTGGCGCGGCGAGCCTGGAAGTCACCGCAGTTGGAGCAGGAGCTGATCTCCTTGTAGGCGTTGTAGCTCGGCAGCCAGACCTCGACGTCGTAGGTCTGACGGGCAGAGAAGCCCAAGTCACCGGTGCACAGGCTAATCACGCGATACGGAAGGCCCAGCTGCTGCAGCAGGTACTCGGCCTCGGCGGTCATGCTCTCGAGCTCCTCGTCAGACTCCTCCGGCTTAGCGAACTTGACCATCTCGACCTTGTCGAACTCGTGCTGACGGATGATGCCGCGGGTGTCGCGACCGGCGGAACCGGCCTCCTCGCGGAAGCAGGGGGTGAAGGCGGTGTAGCGGCGCGGCAGAGTGTCGGCATCGAGGACCTCGCCGGCGTGCAGGTTGGTAAGCACGACCTCGGCGGTGGGGATCAGGAAGTTGTCGCCCGAGACGTGATAGGCGTCGTCCTCGAACTTGGGCAGCTGACCCGTGCCAAACATGGTCTGACGCTTGACGACGATGGGCGGCCACCACTCCTTAAAACCACGGCTGGTGTGCGTATCGAGGAAGAAGTTGATAAGGGCGCGCTCCAGGCGGGCGCCGGCGCCACCGAGAACGGTAAAGCGGCTGCCGGAGAGCTTATTGCCACGCTCGAAGTCGAGGATGTCCAGATCGGTGCCCAGATCCCAGTGCGGCTTAAAGTCGAAGTCGAACTCGCGCGGGGTGCCCCAACGACGGCGCTCAATGTTCTCGTCCTCGTCCTTGCCGTACGGCGTGGCCTCGCAAGGAATGTTGGGCAAGTGAGCCATGAAGTCGTACTGCTCCTGCTCGAGGGCAGTACGACGCTCGGCCAGACCGTCAATCTTCTCGTTGACGGCGCGCACGGCCTCCTTGGCGGCCTCGGTCTCGTCCTTCTTGCCCTCCTTCATCAGGGCGCCGATCTTCTTGGACTCGGCATTACGCGTAGCCTGGAGCTCCTCGACCTCGGTGATGACGGCACGGCGCTCGTCGTCGAGCTCGAAGAACTTCTCGCGATCCCAAGACGTCTGGCGGTTAGCCATGGCGACATCGATGGCATCGGGATTCTCGCGAACAAACTTGATATCAAGCATTAGATCCTCCGGCGATATACATTCCATTTAGGTTGCAACCTTGTACATGTATGGGCAAGTATATACTTATGAGCGTTTACGACCCAACTCAACTACGCAAGAAGGCACCCAATGGACGCAGTTTTTTCCTTTTTGTTTGGCACCCGCACCGGTTTTGCCATCCTTTTCGCCGGCGGCATCCTGTTATTTGCGATTCTTGCCTTTGTAATGGAGAAGCGTACCCATAAGATGTACGTCGACCGCGGACCCAAGTCCGAGGATGAGGAAGACAGCTTCTGGGACTAACCTGCCAAAAAGGGACAGGTTTATTTTGGTCGGTTTTATCTGGGCAAACGCAAGCGCCCCGCAACCGGTAACGATCCGGTTGCGGGGCGCTTTTCGCACATACGACAAAACCGCAGGAAAAACCTGCCAAAATAAACCTGTCCCTAAATGGCAGGTTTTACTGGAGAGTTGCGTCGATTGCCTTGACCAGGGCACTGCGCATGCCGGCGTCCTCGAGCGCAACGACGCCCTTGATGGTGGCGCCACCGGGCGAGCATACGGCATCCTTCATCGCCGCAGGATGCTGACCAGTTGAAAGCTGCAGCTTTGCCGTACCCAGCACCATCTGGCTCACAATGCGATAGGCATCGGCACGCGGGATACCATGCTTGACCGCCGCATCGCCCAGGGCCTCGATTGCCATAGCGACAAATGCCGGAGCGCAACCACCCACCGTGCCGCCCACGAACAGCAGGCTCGTATCGAGCTCGACCACCGCACCGAGCTTGCCAAGCAGATCAAGCACCACTGCGCTCTGCTCATCACTAAGCGTGGAAGCCTTCTCGCAAGCGATGACGCCCTCGCCCACCGAAACCGGCGTGTTGGGCACCGTCGAGATATGCGCGACGCCCGGCAGGACCTGCTCCCACTTGACACTGTCCCAGGTCCAGGCAACCGACAGAACGACCTTTTTGGCAAGAGCATCCTTGAGCGGGGCGAATACCTTCTCGATCATGTACGGTTTGACCGCAGCGACCACGACATCGGATGCGGCGACAACCTCGGCGGCATCGTGGCAGGCGACCATGCCGCGCGCCTCGCAGCGCTCAACCAGTGCGTCGTAGCGACCCGCGCAGGCGCACATGTCGCTCGCAGCTACACCGGCAGCGATCCAGCCATCGGCCATAGCGCTCGCCATATTGCCAAAACCGACAAATCCAATCTTCATATCGCATAGTCCTTTCAGACACATTCCTCAAAACGAAAGGTATTGTCCCACGCCATTGTTTCGTATTGCCGACCTATTTGTGATACGGCTCGCCACGACTGATCTTGCAGGCACGGTAAATCTGCTCTAGCAGCACCACACGCGCCAGGTTATGCGGCAAGGTAATGCGTCCAAAGCTGAGCATCTCGTCGGCGCGGGCGCGCACGTCATCGCTCACGCCGTCCGATCCGCCAATCACAAAGGCGATGTCGCTGCTGCCTCGCAGCATAAGATCGTCGAGCCTCGCCGAAAACTCCTCGCTCGAGCGCTCTTTGCCCTCAATGGCCAGCAGGATCACATGCGCTCGAGACGGCAGGGCAGCAAGAATCGCCGCCCCCTCCTTGCCGCGCGCGGCATCCACGCCGCCCGCCTTAGCCGGGTCGATATCGACCACCTCGCGGATATCCACCTTGGCATAGGCACCTAGGCGCTTGGTGTACTCAGCGCAGGCATCCTTCCAAAAGCGCTCTTTGAGCTTGCCAACACAAACGACGGTGTATTTCACGCGTGCCTACTCCTTTGACTCGTTCTGAACCTTACCGACAGCCAGCATCTGCTCGAACATAGAGGCCGACTGCGAGAAGTCGCTCGGCAACACGACCGTCGAGGTTTTACCCGTGCGAGCGAACTCCGTCATCATCTCGGACCACTGCGTAAACATGAACAGTTGGTTGGCCTCGTCATTGCCGACACCCGTCTCCTGGATGATCTCGAGCGAATCTTTGATACCCAGCGCGATGGCTTTACGCTGGTTGGCGATGCCCTCGCCCGCCTTTTCCATTGCCTCAGCCTCGGCGGTCGCCTCGGTGACGCGCTTGATGCGGTCTGCCTCGGCGAGCTCCTGTGCCGCAGCGCGCTTGCGCTGGGCGGCGTTGATGTCGTTCATGGAGTTCTCAACCTCGGTCGGCAGTGCGATTTTGGTGATGAGCGTCGACACGAGGGTGAAGCCGTAGGCGGCCATCTGCTCGGAAACGGTAGCGTTGACATCCTTGGCGATGTCATCCTTCTTGGCAAAGACCTCATCGAGTGTGTAGACGGGAATCGAAGAGCGCAGGGCGTCGGTGATGAAGTCACGCATCTGGTCGACGGGCTCCTGCAGCATGTAGTAGCTCTTGTAGATACCCGAATCTGCCGGGCCGGCGCCCATGTCATAGCTCACGTGGTACTGAGCAGAGACCTCAAGGCCGATGGTCACGTTGTCCTGGGTCTTAACGTCGATGCCAAAACCGTTTTTCATGGTGCGCAGACTCACCGTGGCGGCCTTGCGGTCGATTACGGGCACCTTCATGTGGAAGCCCGCGTTGACGATGCGGTTAAACTTGCCCAGGCGCTCGATGATTACGGCATGCTGCTGTTCAACGACATAGCAGGCGTTGGGGAGCAGCAGCAACAAAATGATGATGGGAAGCAGAAGACTCGTAAGGGCGGCAATGATTCCGGACAACAGCATGGTCTCTCCTCTGATAGGCACACGTTGGCATTAGGATACCCGTACAAGGAGATCGTACATAACAAAAAAGCTCCCATTGCTGGGAGTTCTTTCATTCAATGGTGCGGGCGAAAGGACGTCCGCGTATCCGCTTCGCGGATCCGCACCGGCTTCGGCCGCCTGCCGGCGTCCTCGCCAGCTCGCTAAAAACGCTCCGCGTTTTCTTTACGCTCGCTCCTTCACAGGTTCAAGTCCCTGTGAAGGGCCCATAACAAAAAAGCTCCCATTGCTGGGAGCTCTTTCATTTAATGGTGCGGGCGAAAGGACTTGAACCTTCATGGGGTTGCCCCCATACGGACCTGAACCGTACGCGTCTGCCAATTCCGCCACGCCCGCGTGCAGGAATTAGAATAACGGAGCGCCATCGCGAACGCAAGAACTATTTTTGAAAAAGTTTACAGGCATTTTCCCAAGCTGCTCGCGCGATTGCCTCAGCATCCTCGCCGGTACGATCGACACGGTCGTTGACCAGCGTGTTTGCCGTAATGGAGATCATTGCGGGCTCGCATTCAAGACCGCGGATGGGCTCTGGAGCCATATACGGGCAATCCGTCTCGAACAAAATTCGATCGAGTGGGGTTGCCGCAAATGCCTCGCGCACGTCGTCGTTGCGCTTAAAGGTGGCCGCACCACCATAGGCGATATAGCAGCCCAGCTCCACAAAGCGCTCCATCGTGGCGCGGTCCTCGCCAAAACAGTGCAGCACACAACCGGCCTGGGGCACGCCCACCTCACGAAGCACGTTGTACGCATCAACGTGCGAGGTGCGCTCCCCATCCGAGTCCTCGTGACGCAGGTGCAGCTCCACCGGCACATTGCGGCGCACGGCAAGCTCGAGCTGGCGCGCCATGCAATCAATCTGCACGTTATGGGGTGCCGGCGCGATATCGTCGTCATAGTCCATGTGGTAGTCCAGGCCGATTTCGCCAATACCGGCGCATAAGGGGTCATCAAGTGCCGCAACGACCTGTGCATGAACGTCGTCGGTATAGTCCGGCGCGCCATACGGATGCACGCCGGCAAGATACTTGATCTGCGGGATATCCTGCATCGGAAGAATCTCGCGCACCAGCCAGTCGCTATAGTCCGCCACGCTGCGCTTGTCGGCAATGGGGTCGAACATCGTCACCAACAGGTCGACGCACGCGGCTTTGGCGCGCACGAGCGTCTCGGGCACATCCTTGCCCCAAAACGAAAGCAGATGTGCATGCGTGTCGGCAAGCGGCGCCAAGGGCACGGGACAAGCAACCGTCTTCTTTTTCTTGGTAAACGTCACGCGTTCGGCATTAGGCGTCATGGATTAGCTCCCGGGCCAGACGGACAAAGTCGGCAACATCGAGCGTCTCGGCGCGCGTGGTGGGTGCGATACCGCAAACCTCAAAAGCGGCATCGAGCACGTCCTTGGCAAAACCGTTGGCGCTCATGGAATTTCGGACGGTCTTGCGCCGCTGAGCAAATGCAGCGTCGATCACACGAGCCACGAACTCGCGATCGAGCCCCTCGGGCACCACGCCGTCAACACGGTCGATACGCACGACGGCCGAGTCCACGTGCGGCGCTGGCATAAAGCAACGCGGCGGCACCTCAAAGCGACCCGTCACCTGCGCATACAGGCCGAGCTTTGCCGTATAGCCGCCATAGGTCTTGTTGCCCGGCACTGCGGCAATGCGATCGGCAACCTCCTTTTGCACCATGACCACGGCACGCTTGAGCGCGGGCATCGTCTGAAAAAACTGCAAGATGATCGTCGCCGCCACGTTATAGGGCAAGTTCGCGACAAATACCGTCGGCTCACCGCCGGCGGCCTGCTCAATCTGCTCCGGCGTCACCTTAAGCGCGTCGCCCATGATAAAGCGGAAGTTGGCGTAGTCGGCGGCGTGAGCATCGAGCACCGGCTCGAGCTCGGGATCGGCCTCGATCGACGTGACGCACGCCGCCTCCTGCAACAGCGCAAGCGTGAGCGTACCAACGCCCGGACCAACCTCGAGCACGCGCTCATCGCCTGCAAGCTCGGCAAGCTCGCAAATGCGCTCAATTACATGGTTGTCGATCAGGAAATTCTGGCCCAGGCGATGCTTGGTCGCAAGGCCAAACTCCTCTAGCAGCTCCCTAGTTGCCGTGGGGTTTGCCAAAGGCGAAGTTGTCATGGTTGCCTCCTTAACATGGTGGCTGCATCGTAAAGCAAAAGGGCATGGACCGTTGCGGCCATGCCCTTACATCTAAACAGCAAATTGCCGATATGGCGCGCAGCGGCTTAGCCCAGACGCGGGAACAGCGGCTCGCCCTTCTCGACAGGCTGACCGCCGGCAAGCAGGCCCCAAGCGCAAATGCCCTTGAGGTCGTCGCTCGCGGCCTCGTCCTCGCAGGACAGGCGGCGCAGGGCCTCGGCAGAAGTCTGGGGCATGAGCGGCATCAGCAGGTGAGCGGCAATGCGGATGGCCTCGAGCAGGTTGTAGATCACAAACGCCAGCTCGTCAGCCTTGGCCTCGTCCTTGGCAAGCGCCCAGGGCTCGGAGTCCTCGATGTAGTGGTTGGCGGCATGGATGAGCTCCATGACCTCGTCCTTAGCTCCACCATAATCGAGCACGTCCATCTTGGCCATGTAGCGATCGACCAGGCCATCGGCAATCTTTGCCAACGGGTTGTCGAACGCATCGAACGATGCGGGCTTGGCGGGCGCGCAACCGTCAAAGTACTTGCCGCTCATGTTGAGCGAACGCGAGATAAGGTTGCCCCAGCTGTTGGCCAGGTCGGCGTTGTAGACCTGCTCCATGCGGTCGAAGCTGATGGCGCCGTCGGTACCGGGGACGACGTCGGTCATGAAGTAGTAGCGATAGCCCTCGACGCCCAGCATGTCGATAACGTCCTGCGGAGCGATGGCGTTGCCGCGGCTCTTGGACATCTTCTCGGCCTTGCCAGTCTCGGCATTGCGCACGGTCAGGAAGCCGTGGGCAAAGACGTGCTCGGGCAGGGCCTCGCCAATGGCCATGAGCATGGCGGGCCAAATGACGCAGTGGAAGCGGATGATGTCCTTACCCACGATGTGGAACTGCGCGGGCCAGCGATAGGCCAGCTCGGCACGCGCCTCGTCGGTGTCGACACCGTAGCCGACGGCCGTCATATAGTTGAGCAGCGCATCGAACCACACGTAGGTCACGTGACCCTCGTCAAACGGGACCTGGATGCCCCAGTCAAAGCTCGTACGGCTCACGGAAAGGTCATTAAGGCCGCCCTCGACAAAGCTGCGTACCTCATTCATACGGAACGCAGGCTCGACAAAGTCGGGGTGCTCGTCATAGAGCTTGAGCAGCTTGTCCTGGAAGGCGGAAAGCTTAAAGAAGTAGGACTCCTCCTGCACGCGCTCAAGCGGACGGTGGCAGTCGGGGCACAGGTGCTGGCCGACGCTGCCGTACTCCTCGTCGCCCTTCTGGACCTGCGTATCGGTGAAGTAGGTCTCGTCAGGCACGCAATACCAACCGTCGTAGCTGCCCTTATACAGGTAGCCGGACTCCTTCATGCGCTCCCACAGGTACTGCACGGCATGATGCTGGCGCGGCTCGGTGGTGCGGATGAAGTCGTCGTTGGAGATCTCGAGCTTGCTCCAAAGCTCCTTGAAGTGCGGAGCCTGGCTGTCGGTCCACTCCTGCGGCGTCATGTTGTGCTTGGCTGCGGCCTCGGCGACCTTCTCGCCGTGCTCGTCCATGCCGGTCAGGAACTTGACGTTATAGCCGGCGGAGCGACGATAACGGGCCTGAACGTCGGCGATGATGGTGGAATAAGCCGTGCCCAGGTGCGGATCGGCGTTGACGTAGTAGATGGGCGTCGTGATAAAGAACGAAGGCTTGCTTTGATCCATGGGGTTTGTCCTCCAGAAAAACGTTGCATACAGGGGATGATTCTAGCGCAAGGGCTGGATATCCTCCATCTATTGCATATCGAGCACCATGGCATAGACATCGCGCTTGCGGCGCGAATACTTCTGAGACAGGCGCCTGGCCACCGCAGAGGCGGGCTCCCCCTCCTCGAGCGCGGCGCGGATATCCTCGCGCAGGGCCTCGTCGGGATCCGCTGCCGCGGCGCCAACCGGCACGATACCGGCCTCCTCATCCTCGCTCGGCGGCGCGATGACCAGCGCAATCTCGCCCTTTACCTCGCCGCGAGCACGCAGCTCCTCGGCAAGCTGAGCAGCGGGCCCGCGCAAGACCTCCTCGTGCAGCTTGGTGAGTTCGCGGCAGACGGCAACCTCACGTTGGGGAAAGACCTCCGCCACGGCCTCGAGCGTCGCCACGATGCGATGTGGAGACTCGTAGAAGATGAGCGCGCCGGGCACCACGGCAAGGCGCTGCAAACGGCGCACGCGGTCGCCGTGCTTTCGACCCAAAAAGCCCTCGAAGAAAAAATGCTCGCAGGGAATGCCGGACGAAACGAGCGCCGTGACGCAAGCAGAGGGCCCGGGAATAACTTCGACGGGCACATCGGCCTCACGCGCCGCCTCGACCAGCGCCTGGCCGGGATCGGACACACTCGGCATGCCAGCGTCCGAGGCAAAAGCGAGGGTCTCCCCCGCCAGCAAACGGTCGACCAGGCCGGCGGCGCGGCTGGCGATCACATTCTCGTCGCAACGGACAAGCGGCTTGGAAATGCCCAGGTGCATCAGCAGCTTTGACGTCACACGCGTGTCTTCGCAGCAGATGACATCGGCAGCGGCAAAGGCCTCGCCAACGCGCGGGGACAGGTCGCCCAAGTTGCCGATGGGTGTGCCGACCACATAGAGTTTGCCCGTATGGGCGCTGTTTTGCGTCATATCAACCTATTCAATCATGCCGCGCTCGAGCGTACCGAGCGCCGCGCGGGCGTCCCATGCCGCAATGCGCTTCTCGGTCTTCCACGTTTGGAAGAACCAACCGGCAGCCGGCGCAAACGAAGCCAGCTGGTTGGCGATAAACACGCGCTCGTAGGCATTGCGGCCCTCGGGCGTAACCGACGAGTTGGCAAAGATCGCCGCGCCCGACCATTCGCCCACCAGCACGGGGAACCCAGTCGAAATCGCTTCTTTGAGCTCGCGCTTGTTGCGCGAAATCGCCGTCGTCAGCCCGCGGGGGCTCGTGATATCGAGCGCATACTCGTCACGGTAATGGTACAGGTGAAGGTCCATGTAGACGTTCTTGTACTTGGCGCCGCGCATAAAATGCTTCCACTCGCTGGGATGTCCCGAAGACGAAAAGACGACGATCTTATCCTCGGGCATATACGAACGGACGAGCTCGTAGGCATCGCGATAGAAATTGCGCAGGTAGTGGGCCGGAATGCCATCCGTCATGGCAAAGAGACTCTTGCGGACACTCATCTGCGGCGTATCCAGCAGCTCAATGCCCAGCAGGCTCTCGGCCTCGCCGTAACGCTCGGCCAAGCGCTCGAGCACGTCGAGTGCGACATGGCGGCCGTTAGTGGACGAATGCCACTCGGCAACAGCCTCCGGCGTGGCGGGCGAATCGTTGGAATCGCCCTGGCCACCGGGCACAGTTGCCAGATCAAGCAGCACGCGGATGTCGTACTTGGCAGCCCACTCAATTGCACGGTCGATGTAGTCGACAACCGAGATGTAGGACGCATCGGACTCCTGCGAGCCAAAGGCATACCAGGGCACCGGCAGACGCACGGCGTTGAGGCCGATCTGCGCCATGCGACGGAAATCGTCCTCGCTCACAAACGTCTCGTAATGACGGCGCATGCGCTCGTTATAGGCGGCGGTGCCCATGGCCTCCTGCAGCTCGGCCGCGTTGGATGCACCGGTCGCCGCGTATAGCGACGGGGTCACCCAAGGCTCGGGAATAAACCAGCCAGAGAGATTAACGCCGAGTATCCTCTCCATCACTGCCCCCTTCGGATCGTGCAGGCTGAGCCTGCATCGTATTGCACAGGAAAAGTATCGTTTTGAGTATACCCGCGCGTGCGGACAGACGACCGAACGGTCTGTAAAGTGGCGCAAAAGCGGAAGGAATGTCTGGGCGGGCCCGAGATGGCGCGCCGAGATGTACATATGCGCCGGAAGTAGGCGGCCGGAAAGCGCATCCCGTTTTTCGCAAAAGACTGGGATGCATTTTCCGTTCGAGGCCTCAACCGGAAAATGCATCCCGTTCTGAGCGCGGGATCTGGGACGCAGCTTCCGCCAAAGACCGCAAAAGGAAAGCACATCCCATTCTGACGCCGGATTCCGGGTCGCGCTTTCCCAAGCGGCCTCAAAGCGGAAAACGCATCCCACTCTGAAGCCAAATTCCGGGACGCAATTTCCGCAGAGCCCTCAATAAAAGAAAAGGACCCCTTTGCAGAGGTCCTAGTCAATTCAAGGTGGCGGGGAAGGGAATCGAACCCCTGACACGAGGATTTTCAGTCCTCTGCTCTACCAACTGAGCTACCCAGCCATTTGAGGTGTGCCTTGTTTCAAGGCTTGATTAGTATAACCAAGGACGCGTTCCGGTCAACCGAGAATTTTAAAAAAGTTTTTGAGCACAGCCTCGGTTCTATAAATCGGCACGTCAGAGGCATCAGCCGGCAGCAAGAAGTTTTTCACTCAGAGCCGCACGGGCAAACTCACTTGGCGTCATCCCCTCGGCAGCCGCCCGTCGACGAATGGCCTCCTTCATTCCCAGAGGAATCTTGACCGACAGCGTTGCCGTCCCCTCACCTGAGAGCGGGGGCCGTCCATGCACGATCCCACCAACGGTGTGTTCGCCATCCGGAAACTCTCCGCGCTCGTACGACTCGCACCACGCGTCAATCATTTCATCCGTTACAACCTGACCATTAGCGGCCGTATATGTCTTGCCCATCATCGACCCCTTTGCCGAGCCTGTTCAATCTCCTGCCAAAATTTCTTCTGGACTGGAGACAAGGCATGAATGATAAGCCACCCACGGACAAGCTCGACCGCGACAAGCTCCACGCTTCGTCCGTCTGGGAGCCATCCAATCGCAAGCCATCTCGGCGGCTCGTCCTTCGACTCGCGACGAATGCACTCAGTAACCGCAAGCCAAGCGCTAAGCACCTGCTTTTCCGTCAGGTGCTTTTTAGCGTTGGGATGAATCTCAACATCCATGCATCTTCTCCTCCATCTTACCCAATTTCGTATGACGAAAGTCCACTGTCGCCAATTCTTAAGCCGGCACGCGTTGGAGAGCAGGGGTCGAAACAATGATTGAAGGACGCTCTAGTACGGCCCAGGCGCCGGGGCAGGAGCACATGCGCCAAGGGCGGACGTTTTCGTAGCGCGCGAGGATATTGCCGTCGCGATCGATGAAGGCGATGTCGATGGGATAGGCCATAAAACACGTATGGACCGAAGAGCAGCGTGGAAACGCCATGACGAGCGGCAGGCCGTTGGCGGCAACCGGACGCCGTCCCAGCATGCCGCGCAGGCGCACGACAAACGACTCCGCCACCACAAACTCGGCCGGCGTCCAACCCAGCCTATTGAGTGCCCGCGCGTAGGCGATGTAGGACGAGACCGCGGTCACATGACCACCCCCGGACGCCATGGATCGACCGTCACCGCACGCTCGTGCGACAACGTTGTCGGCGCCCCCAGCGGAACGCCAGCGATGCTGAGAGAAGTCGGCCACGGCTCATAGTGCATGGTGCAGGTGTAGGTCCTAAACGTACCGGATAGGGAGAGCAGGCCACCATCCGATGCCTTCGCGCCTTGCTCGCTCGACACTTCGATCTGTAAGTCATAGCCTTCCATGGCATTCAGAATTTGAGTCTGGACCGTCACCGAGGCATCGGCAGAGTTCTCGTCACCCTCCCCGCCCGGTGCCACAGCGTGCGCCAACACGATGTCGGGCACCACGCGGTCGAAGCGCGCGACAGCGCTGGCAAAGATCATGACGTTGTACACGATGAGTGCCAGCACCAGCAAAACGGGCGTAACCACTGCCATCTCAACCGTCGCTTGGGCGCGCTCCTCGCGCAGACGCATGCGGATACTCATTACGACCCACCGCCCAGAGCGCCAACCAGCGTGGCGACATCGACGGTGAGCGGGATGGAGCCGCCGCCGGGCAGAGGAATCTCCGCAAGTGTGAACACCGTGCCGCTAATGGTGCGTTCGACTTGATATTCCAACGCCTCGCAAAGTGCCTTGGGATCGGTCACGCCCAACGGAATACTTCGCAGCTTGTCTTGCGCTTGAGAGAGACCAGCAATGTCAGACCCCGGACTCTTAATGACGTTGGCGGAATCGGTCAGCACCGGCTTTCGCAGGCGCAAGTCGCACGGTTCCAGACCCAACGCCGCCACGGACGCCGAAACGGTATCGCCGAGCCACGATGCGATGGAGCCCAACGCGCCGCTGCCCCCTCCTAGGCCTTTAATCATCTCGTCCATAAGTTCGTCGGCCGAACCTTGGATGTCTCCGTATCCCACAAGCAGCCGTCCCCAAACATCCATGACGCCATCGAGTACGCCGGCAACGCCGCCCGAGCGTTCCTTCAATGTCGAGAAAAATCGCGAAAGCACGTTGTTTTGCGCCGTCGCCTCATCGGGCGCCAGCACCGCGGCAGAGATAGCACCGCGATCGCCAAGCCTGACTGCCGTGTTAAACGAAGAGTTGAGCTCATCGGGGCTCGAGATGGCACCCGAAACCGCAAAGGCGACCACGCCGTTGCGACCGGGCGGAGCGATACGCGGGCGCTCGCCCGAAAGCGCTTTAATGGCCTGGTCAAACGCATTGCCCGCACGGTCGGCCTCATCCTCGGTCTGGCGCTCAAGTTCGAGTTCTTTGTTGCGGCAGTCGACGTAGTCTTCCAGAGCCTCTTTGAACTTGTCAAAGTGGTACTCGAAGCCGTTTTCGATGAACGATGGCGGCATGAGGGCGCTTCCAAGCGTAACCACGCCGAAGCCGCACGCTTCGCATGTATCACGACCATCATAATCAGCAACAGATGCCAGCCCACTCGGAGTCCCTTTCTGATAGACGGGGCATTCGACTCCATAATGCAGGTATGTTCTGCCGTCGTTGTTGCTTACAGGCCATGCGGCATCGGTGTAAAGTTCGGTCGGCCGCACCTCGTTTGGGACACGCGGCAATAGTGGGATATAGGCAGAAAACCGTTCGCCATCATCTTTTATGTATGCTCGATCGACCTCTTCAATCGCATAGGCATAGAACGCTTTTCGAGCGGCTGACTGCGCTTTCATCTCGACGCTCGATCCCTGAGGTTTTTCATTCGCCAAGCGCTGTCGGTAATAGGTTTTCGCGCGATCGAGCGCTATTTGCGGCTCCCATGTGATGCTCGACTTTTCATGACGGTTCTGGCTGTCAGATAGTTCTGCTAGTTTTTTCGCACGCTCCCACATACACGAGTACTTGCCAATCGAACTCTCGTCCGACCCGCCACAATCCGCCAGCCAAGCGCGCTCTTTAGCCTTCGCCGTGTCCTCAGAAGCCTTCCGCAGCTCCTCGGCCGCACGCTCTAAATCATCTGATGTGTCTTTAATGGTATCGGTCGAGATCTCTGACCCTTTGAGCGCAGCGAAGTCCGACTCGGATGTCCTGGGCACGGCAAGCGCCGTACCGGTATAGGCCACACTATCGGTATCCTGCGCCGACACCGCCTGCGTGGCACGCGCGGCAATCAGATACGGCAGAGCCGTCTCGATTTTCTGCAAGCCTTCCGATGCGCTTTTGGCAAACTTGTTGCGCGTTTTAATGATCTCAATCCCGGTGTCGACCATATTGCCGGCAACTGGTTCGGCACCTGGGATGAGAATGGCAACCAGGCCCGTCCCGATTGTGGCAAACCCCGCTAGGCCCAAACTCAAAATGCTCGCATCAACCACCGTGGCAGCCGTGTGATAGGACGACACCACGTTGGCACCCGCCAGCGCGCCGCTATCGGCCGCCACCTGGGTATCCCCGGCACGCGACATGCTCCATATCGCCGCGGTCGACGAAAACAACAACGTGAGCACCACTAGGATGACCACGGCAGAAGAAAGCGTGGTGTAGGCACCGTCTTCGATAAACAGGTCGATACCGGCGCGGCCCATAAAGCCGCCTCGCTTGCGATGGCAGCTCGGACGGCGCGTCAAAACGCATCTAGACCAGAAACGCTTAATCCCATGCAGCAATCCACGAATCATAATCTCCCTCCAGCCATTCGGGACGCGATTGATACGAGACATCGACCTTGAGCTCAACGTAGCCGCCCTCGGCGGTACCACCCATAGCCTGCGCAAACGCACCGATCACAGGCAACGGCTTGACCTCGCCGGAAACGGACACGGACGAGACACCAGCCGCACCGGCCCGGCCAAGCTCGATATCCCACGACAACGGCCCGCCGGCATGAAAGATCGAAACGTTGGGCACTGCGGCAAGCCGGCGGCGGGTGAACTCCTTAAGATCGTCGTCCTCCGCCGTCGTCGTGGTCATGAGCCGCGCGGTCTCGGCAGCGGCAGACTCCATGACCGCGCGCGTATAGAGCAAACACACCGGTTGCAGTGCGAGAAGAATGAGCATCAGAAACGTCGGCAGCAAAAAAGCAGCCTCGACCGTAGACTGCGCCCGGTCCTCGCGCGCGATATCAATACAACGCGATGTCCTTAGCGCCCGCAGCGGCGTCGATAACCGACGTCGAGGCAACGCCATGGGATGCCGCCCGCTCAACCAGCGCCGCCAAGTGCCCATCGGTGCCAGCACGCCAAAGCCCCGCAATCGCCAGCACGATCGATAACAGCGCCACCGTGACGATGGCGTATTCGACCGTCGCCTGGGCAGATTCCTCACGCAGAACGCCATGCATTTCACGATCCCTCCTTTGAGCTCATTGTTTGCGGGGCCAGGCGCACCGCGCGCAGACGACACGAAGCATCGCCAGTATCCGCGGCAACCGTCACCATATCGACCCAGCCGCGCCCATCGCGCACAATGGCGCCCCATACGTTACCCTTAATATCGAGATAGCCGCTCAGGGCGAGCTGGGCCGTTGGCACCTCGCGGTAGGCGCGTAACATATCCGCCGCTGCCTCGGTCATCGGTCGGTCCTCGGACCATGCAAGCCGGACCGCAATCGCGTTGTCCTCAGGCGAATCCGTCGCAGTGCCAGACCGCTTGTCGAGCATCCGCAGAAAGGTTTGCGCCGTGACAGCGACATCCGAATCGTCCGCATCTCGCATCTCATCTTTTTGAGACGCCACCGCCGAATCTGAGCCCGAATCGAAGGCGGCCCCAGGACGCTGCTGCCGCGCGGCGTTTAGCCCCCAAACCGCCACTGCCACCGCCACAACCACACAGGCAAACACCAGCAGTGCGCCGACAGGCCGCCTACCCTCTACAGGCTGTTGATGCCCTCGCTGATAGCGTTCCATAGATCTTGGACCTTGCCCTTAAATGCGACAATGGCAATGATGACGATCACCACGAGCACGCCGACCAAGATGGCGTATTCGGTGGTGCCCTGCGCACTCTCCTCCTGCAGTAGCTCCCCGGCATGCTGGCGAGCGCGAATTGACTGGCAAACAGCCCAGCTCCAGACCTTGCCAGCAACGTCAGTCATCGTGTTCATGTATTCCTCCCTACATCATCCCGCCTGCTCCCAACAGCGGGCCCAATATGGACAGAAGCAACGCCGGCAAGATGAGCGTGCCGGTGGGAATCAGCAGCTTGACGGGCGCACGCTCGATCTCGCGCTCGACCGCGGCGCGATGAGCCGCACGGATCTCGCGACTTTGAGCGGCCAGTGTCTCGGCAAGTGGGGCACCCAGAGCGAGCGCCTGCCCCACCGTGATGGCAAAGGTCTCGAGCGCTCGCACGTCCAGGTCGCGTGCGGCGGCCAACAACTCGTCCTCACGCGTGCCCACGCCCACCTGCCACGCCATGCAGGCCCGCTCAAGTCGAAGAGCCAGCACTGACCGGCGGTTGGCGCAGAAAATCTCAAGCGCCGCATCAAACGAAAGACCGGCCGAAAGACCCAAGCGCACAACATCGATCATCTCGGACACTTCGCCGAGCGATACTCGCGCCGGGCCGCCCGCTCCAACCGCGCCCTTCATTCGCGCGGCCAGAGCATCGACCACCGAGCGACCCGCGGCAGCGACCAGCACCGCCTCGCGCTTGCAGGCCTCTGCGATCTTGCGTGCATCCGCCCGATCCAAACCCGTCGCGACAAATACACTCAGAGCGCACAGGCAAGCCGCAACTGCAACCGGGGCGCTCATAGCTTCACCCGCATAATGCGCCGGATAACCACCAGGGCAACGGCGTTGAGGGCAAGACCCAGCACCACAGTGCCCGCGCCGGCAGGCGTCGCAAGACCGCGACGAAAATCTGCCGAAAGCAGCGCCAACACCGCGCACATGCCCGTCGGCATCGCCGCGACCATATGCGCAGACATGCGAGCCTGCGACGTCTTAACATCCAGGCGGCGCTTGAGCTCAATGCGCTCCCCCACCATGCTCGACGCCTCGGACAGTAAGTCGGCAAGCGGAGCACCGGTGCGCTGAGACACCTTAAGCGCCAAGGTCACAAGCGAAAGGCCAGGGGCGTCGATGCGCACGAGCAAGTCATCGAGCGCGTCGGTCGCCGAGATGCCGCAATCGATTGCCGCCGCCACCCGCAAAAACTCGGTATGCACCGGTTCTTGCGCATGAGCGCCCACAAAGCGCATGCCCTGGGCCAGTGAATGTCCCGAGGCAAGCGACATGGAAAGTGCGGTAAACGCCTCGGGCATGGCCTCTTCTGCATCGTGTTGCTCGCGCCGGCTCTCAAAGCCATCCCGAGCGGCGCCAACGGCAAACGGAGCAACAAGTCCCAAGGCAAATCCGAGGGGCGATAACGACACCATCGTTAGCAAAACGCAGCAGACACCGCTCGATAGCAGCAGAAACGCCAAACGCCCCGAAGCATCCTCGATCGCGAGGCCAAGGCGACGCGCCGGAGCCAGCGATGCCCACGAACGGGCGATCTTTTTCAGCAGATCGTTTTCCACCAGCTCACGCGGCAGCTTCTCTGCCACCGTCTCGAGCGCCTGACGCGCCAGCTCCGCCGGCGGTACCTGCGGCACACGAGGTTCCGCCCCGCACGCCGTCGCAACAGAAAACCCTGCCAAACCCCCTACGACGAGGGGCACAGCGACCTCCATTCGTCCACCTCCTCTTGTGTGAGCGTCCCCGACCGCAGGCCTTCTGCGATAAACGGCGGCTCGCGGTCAAGCTTCCAGGTGCGCTCGGCGGCATCGAAAGTCACATAGCGCTCGAGCTCTACGCCGCCCGACGCGGCGCGACGCACCCCCGAATACGAGGAGACGAAACGCCTGCCATCGGCGTGGCGCTCGGACATCACGATGCCGTCGAGCGCCATGGCAATCTGCTCCTCGATGAGCTCGCTCGGCAGATCGATGCCATAACGTGCAAGCAACGTCAGACGCACCACGGTCTCCTGCTCGGAACCCGCATGAAGCGTGGTGAGCGACCCGTCGTGGCCCGTGTTCATGGCCTGCAACATGTCGCAGCACTCGGCACCGCGCACCTCGCCCACCACGATGCGGTCGGGGCGCATGCGCAGGGCATTGGTCACCAGGTCGCGGATCGTCACCGCGCCCTCGCCCTCAATTGAAGCCTCGCGCGCCTCTAGGCGCACCACGTGCGGATGATGCGCAAACTTGAGCTCAGCAGAGTCCTCGATCGTCACGATGCGCTCGCCGGTGGAGATCTCGCATGACAACGCGTTGAGCAGGGTGGTCTTACCAGATCCCGTGCCTCCCGCAACCGCCAGGTCCTGTCGCAGCGACACCGCGCACGACAGCAGCTGCGCATACCAAAGCGGCAGCGACCCCAGCCCCACAAGCTCGTCCAGCGAGCAGATACGGTCCGAGAACTTTCGGATGGTGAGAATCGGTCCGTCAATCGCCACAGGCGGAATCACCGCGTTGACGCGATAGCCCGTTTTGAGGCGGGCGTTGACGATGGGGCTGCGCTCGTCGATACGGCGGCCAAGTGGCGAGATGATGCGGTCGATAAGCACCCGGATCTGCTCATCATCCTCAAACGCATGCTCGATGGGGTACAAGACGCCGCCGCGTTCAAAGAAAGCCGAGCGGCAGCCGTTGATCATGATTTCGGTAACGGTGTCGTCCTCGATGAGCGGCTGCAACGGCCCCAAGCCCACCACGTCATCCAAAATCTCGTCGATGATAGTCTCGCGCTCGGGCGTCGCGAGATCGGTCGGCTCCTCAACATTGAGCGCCGCCTCCACCGCAGGACGCAATTCCGAGCGGGCAAGTGCCGGGTCGATATAGGCGCTGATACGCGCCACTTCGTCGTAACCCATGCGGTCCATCACGGCGCGCTTGGTGCGTCGTTTCACCGCGCAGCGACGCCCCGCATCTACAGGCGCTGCCGCCGCTGCAGCGCCGGCAGCCTTAATCCTCGTTTGCAGGCTCATCGCTGATCACCCTCGCGCGACCAGGGAAGGCGGATACGCGGGCGTTCGGTGCGCGTTGCACGGTCGGCGACCATATCGCTCCAAGGACCGACGGCGCACCCCAGTTCCACGAGCACCTCGCGCGTGGCCTCGCGCACGCTGGTCGCAAAAGCGCTGGTCTGCCCCACTGCCTCGTCAGCGCGCCCAAACGCCATGAGCGCGGCGAGATCCTGCCCGCCATCGGCGATACGAATCTTGGAGCTCAACGCACAGGCAATCTCAAAGCGCATGGCGACGTCCTCGTCTGCCCCGCGCGCACCGAACCGGTTGAACACGGCGCTCATGCGCGTGCGCGGCACACCTACTCGACTTGCCAGTTCAATGACGCGCGACGCCGATGTCGCGGACGACACCGCCGCATCGCCAACGACCAGGCAACGGTCGCTCGCCGCCACCGCAGCCGCCACGGCATCGCCCCAAAAGACCGAGGTATCGATAAAGACCACGTCGGATTCGCGACGCAGGACATCAAGCAATAGCTCCACCGGACGTGCCATGAGCTCGGCTTGCTCGGGCGCCGCGACGGGACCCCAGAGCGTAACGCCCGGCGCCACGCGCATCGATGTGGCTACGATATCCGGCTCGGTGAGCGCGCCCGCCGCCGACGGCTCGATAAGTGCCGCCATATCGCGCGGAGCATCGACGCCTAACAAGTCGTAAAGGTTTCCAAACATCAGGTCCAGGTCGAGCACGGCGGCACGCAAGCCCAACAGCGACGATGTGTGTGCCATGGTGGCAACGATCGTCGACTTGCCGCAACCGCCCGAACCCGAAATGGCGCAGATGACCGGAGCTCGATGCTGCGGAGCGGCAGCGTCTGCCGGCGGCATCGGAGGCGGCGGGGCGGGCGTCGGCGACAGCGTCCCCGTCTCCCCCGCCGCAACCACACGCTGCGTCCAAGCCGGCATGGCGGCTTGTTCGGTCTGCAAGGCAGGCTCGTTCTGTGCAATCTGCTCATGCTGCATCAGCGACAACTCGCCGCACCCGGCAAAGCCCTCAACTTCGTCGAGTTCATCCGCCAGATTCACGCCGTGCACGTATCCCATATCTACAGCCGGGGAGTCGCCAGCATGCTGTGCCGGCCCTCCAGCGTCATCGTATACAAGGGGGTTCCGGGGGCGCCGACCATGCTCGGCTTCCGCTTTTCCATAATCATCAACACGCGGGCCTCTTGTAGCGCGAGGCGCCCCGGGTTCCCTATCAACAAAAGCATCGGGCTCAATCGTCATGCGCCGATCGGAATCAACCGCTCCCTCGCCCGCGCGCCCGTTGCCGCATATACTGTGCGCAGCGATGACCTCGGTCGCCCCCGCGCGAAACAGTCCCTCGATATCCGACGGATCGAGCACTTCTACCAACACGACCACGCGACTCACGCGGCCTTCGGCCGTCAGGCGCGCAACAGTCTTGCGCACATCTTCGATATCAAACAGAGACGCCGCGATGATGGCAGCCCCGCGACGCGACGGAAACGCCCGCGCCATGGAAACCAGCCCGTCCAGGTCACCCACGCGAAGCACCTGTGCACCCGCATCACGGCCCTCGACTTCCCGCTGCAACAGCCCGTAATCGCCGCACGCGCAGCACGCAAGCCAGATCGCCTTCATCACTCGTCGCCTCCGCTCTTTTTGCCGCGCGCCGTGGCGGGAATCGTCAAGTTGACCGTTCCCTTGCCCGAGGCTCCCAGCAGTTCCTTGACGTCTTCGGGGTCAGCCGCCAGCGTCACCCATTCGATCTTGCCCTCGCGCGTGGCACCGGAATTCTCACTGGTATCGATCACGTGCGCGCCGCACAGTCGATCGGTTACGCCATCTTTTTGCACGTACACGTCCACATAGCTGCCCACGCCCGTGGCACCGCCGACCGAGTGCTCGGCATCGACCGCCACCGAAACGGCGACCTTGCCCTTAGGCACCTCGAGCTTGTGGCTCTCGGCCTTGGTGTAGACATTGCAGATCACGGCGTTTTTGGGAATACGCGAAGTCGTCACGTCGCCGCGCACCTGGCGCAGCTCGGTCGCCGCGTCACGCGGCAGCAGACTCGTCAGCCATTCCTGGGTTATGACATTGGTCTCATCGAGGGTCTCGCCCACATCGATATCGCGCGCCGCGACGCATACCTCGACGCGATCGCCACCGTACTTGGCCAAGGTCTCAGCCTGGACCTGTTCGGCTTGCGAGCGGATCGACGAGCCGTAAACCATGCAGAGCAGAGCAGCGAGCACGCCCGCGACCAGACTGATGGCGATGCGCTTGCTCTTGTTCACGGCCGCTCCTCTCATGGCAGTGCCGGGCGAATGCCCGTACCACCATTGTCTGGGCGGTCAGAGCGCAAAGCGGCGCAATCGCGATCTTGGTTTTCGATGTCAAACCAATCGCTGACCAAAAGCTGACCAGCCCGTCAAGCTCGTGGCAAGGTTTTGGCCAGCACGTCAGCAAACTGCATGTTTCGAGGCTTTTCCGCAGCAAAAAAGCCGTCTCCCGAACAGTTGGGAGACGGCTGTCATAGGAAAAATCAATTACAGATGGACATCGGGATCGAGCATTTGAGCACTCACGCGCATGGATGACGCCAGGTTTTGGAACGTTTCCAAACGCAGACTGTCGATCTGCCCGGCGTCCTCGGCCTCGCGAACGGCACAACCCGGCTCATGGGTATGCGTGCAATCGCCAAACCGGCACGCGCGCGATGCCTCGACAATCTCGGGGAAGGCGCGCGCCAGACCCCGCTCGTGACCCACGAGCGGTAGGCTGCGCAGGCCCGGGGCATCGGCGATCACGCCGGCGTCGCCCGGCAGCGCCACCATCACACGCGCGACGGTAGTGTGACGGCCCTGGTCGTCGCGTTCGCGCACACCGCCAGTCGCCAACGTATCGTGGCCCAGCAGTGCATTGAGCAGCGTCGACTTGCCGGCACCCGACTCGCCCAGAATCATGGCGCAACTCCCGGCGGGCACGCAGGCACGGACCTCGTCCAGGCCGCGGCCCTCGGCAGAGGACGTCACGATCACGCGCACGTCCGGGCCCACCAGGCGGCGCACGCGGTCCAGATCGCGCTCGAGCTCCTCGGCATCGCAGCGGTCAGCTTTGGTGAGTACCACCACCGGCTCGGCATCGCAGTCGAGCGCCAACACCAGCGAGCGCGCCACGCGGTCGAGCAGCACCTCACCGGCACCGAGCGCCTGCACGATTAGCACGCAATCCACGTTGGAGCAGAGCACCTGACGCTCTCCGCGGGCACGGCCGCGCCAACGCTCAAAGCTCGTACGGCGCGGCAGCACGCACTCAATCACGCCCATATCGTGCCCGGGAGCGCGGCGCACCGCCACACGGTCGCCCACGGCAGGCAGCAGGACCTCGTCCTCGCCGCGCGACTTGGCAAACCCCACGGCATGCTCGGCGCGGAAGGTATCGTTGGCAGTCGCCACCAGCGGAAACCCGCGATCCAAGCGTACAACGGCGCCAAGCTGCATCTGCTCGGGCTCCTCGGCATGTGCGCAGAAATCATCAAAGGCAGTCTGCTGGGCTTCATCGACCGGCAGGTCATCAAACGCCGGAACGTCCTGCAGCGCGTCGAGTCCCGGCACGCTTGCCAGCAGCTCCTCGGCAGATACGGGAGCCTCGGTCGCGAGCTTCCGACGACGATCACGCTTAGCCCGCGCCCCCGTCGTCTTTTTCTTCGCTTTAGCCTTCGCCTTGCCCACAAGCGCCTCCCAGCACCCAAAATCACAACTGAGCAGGTATTTTAAATCAAATAGAGCTGGCCGGGCAAAGCCCGACCAGCTCACAAACTTTCCCTCAGCCCTTTATCATCCGCGCGGGAGAAAAGCCAGCAAGGATACCGCAGGGCCCGCCCGCCGGGAGGGGTTTCCTAAGGGCACATCCCGCAGCCGCAAAGCGGCGAGGACGTGCCCGTGGAAACCCCGCAGGCGGTCGGGCCCGGACAGGAACGTTACTCTTTTTCGACCGCGCGCATGATCGCCTTGTAGATCTCCATCAGCGGGATGATCAGGAAGGCAAGGCCCAGGGCAGCTACAACGCCCTTGAGCTCAAGCGTCACAGGGCCAAAGAACATCTCGGCAAGCGTCGGCTGCACGGTCACGATCACCGTCAGCACCAGTGCCAGCGCGGCCGAAGCCCACAGCCACTTGTTCTGCTTCTTCATGGTGAACAGCGACGCACGACGGCTGCGCATATTGAAGCAGTGGAAAATCTCGACCATGTTGAGCGTGATGAACGCCATCATCACGCCTTCCTCGTCGGCATTGCCGGCGATCATATCGGCGATGTGGATGTAGCCCATGTCAAAGTACACGCCCACAAAGAAGCTCGCCAGCACCAGCACGGTGATGATCAGGCCCTGGACCACGCAGTCCAGACCCATATGTCCGGCAAAGACACCGTCCTTGGCGTTGCGCGGCTTGCGCTTCATGATGTCGCCCTCGGCATCCTCCATGCCCAGCGCGAGCGCGGGGAAGCAGTCGGTGACCAGGTTCACCCACAGCAGCTGCACCGGCTGGAAGATGGTAAAGCCGATGAGCGTGGCGATAAACACCGAGAACACCTCGGCAAGGTTGGCCGAAAGCAGGAACTGGATGACCTTGCGGATGTTGTCGTAGATGCGACGGCCCTCTTCGCAGGCACCGATGATGGTGGCGAAGTTGTCATCGGCAAGCACCATGTCGGCGACGTTCTTGGTGACGTCGGTGCCGGTGATGCCCATGCCAACGCCGATGTCGGCGCGCTTGATGGACGGGGCGTCGTTGACGCCGTCGCCCGTCATGGCCACGATCTGGTCGCGCGACTTCCAAGCCTCGACGATGCGAGTCTTATGCTCGGGCTGGACGCGGGCGTACACGCCGTAATCCTCGATGTGCGCGTCGAGCTCCTCGTCGCTCATGCGATCGAGGTCGGCACCGGTGATGGCATGGCTGCGGTCAGTGACGATTCCCAGCTGCTTGGCGATGGCCACGGCGGTGTCGATGTGGTCGCCCGTGATCATGACGGTGCGGATACCGGCGTCGTGCGCCTCGCGGATGGCGTCGGCGACCTCGGGTCGGACCGGGTCAATCATGCCGGACAGGCCGCAGAAGACCAGGTCGTGCTCGAGCGCAGTGGGGCTGCAGTCGGCCGGGACCTCGGTGTAGGTGCGGCTTGCCAGCGCCAGTACGCGCAGGGCCTCGTCGGCCATAGCCTTGTTGGCGGCCACGAGCTCGGCGCGACGCTCTTCGGTCAGGGGGACAACCTTATCGCCCTCGTAGATATGGGTGCACAGGCCGATCACCACGTCGGGCGCGCCCTTGGTGTACTGCTCATACTCGCCGTCCAGGGTCTCGACAACCACGGACATCATCTTGCGGCCCGAGTCGAACGGGGCCTCGCCCACGCGCAGGTGCTCGGCAGTCAGGCCAGTGAGGCCCGCCTTGCCGGCGTCGTTGACGAGCGCGCACTCAGTCGGCTCGCCCACGGCCTCGCCCAAGTCCTCGTCCCACTGGGCATCGGAGCACAGCGCCATACCGGCCAGGAACTTCTCCTTAGGCGCGGCGAGTTCGTGCTTGACGACGGTCATCTTGTTCTGGGTGAGGGTACCGGTCTTGTCGGAGCAGATGGTCTGCGTGCAGCCAAGGGTCTCGACGGCAGAGAGCTTGCGGATGATTGCCTGGCGCTTGGCCATCTTGGTCACGCCAAGCGACAGCACGATGGTCACGACGGCAACCAGGCCCTCGGGGATGGCGGCGACGGCAAGCGAGACAGCGACCATAAAGGTGTCGAGCAGGGCGGTCGGGTCGGTAAGAACGTTGCCCACGCCGTGGCGGATGATATCGACACCAAAGATAACGACGCAGATGACGATAACCATGATGGTGAGGATGCGGCTGAGCTCGGCAAGCTTCACCTGCAGCGGCGTGAGCTCTTCCTTGGCCTCAGCCAGGGCACCGGCGATCTTGCCCATCTCGGTATCCATGCCGGTACCGACTACGACGGCGCGGCCACGGCCGTACACCACGGTGGAGCCCATGTAGCACATGTTCTTGCGGTCGCCGAGCGGCACGTCATCGGTGCCGGTGGCGAGCTCGATCACGTTGGCATGCTTCTCGACAGGCACGGACTCGCCGGTGAGTGCAGCCTCTTCGATCTTCATCGTGGCGCTCTCGAGCACGCGGCAGTCGGCCGGGACGGAGTCGCCCGCCTCGAGCATGATCACGTCACCAGGCACGAGCTCGGCGCTCGGCAGGTGCACGAGCTTGCCGTCGCGCAGCACCTTGGACTGCGCCGCGCTCATCTCCTGCAGGGCCTCGAGAGCCTCCTCGCTTTTAGCCTCCTGGACCACGCCCAGCACCGAGTTGACGATAACGACGAACATGATGATGGCGACGTCGGCAAAGTCCGCCTCGCCCTTGACCATGCCCGTGAGTGCACTGATGACGGCGGCAACGATCAGCATGATGACCATGGGATCGGCCATCTGCTCAAAGAAGCGCTTCCACAACGGCGTCTTCTCGGCTTCCTCGAGCTTGTTAGGGCCTGTCTTGGCGAGGCGCGACGACGCCTCGTCGTTGCTCAGGCCGAGGTTCTCATCGACACCTTGGTCGCTGAGTACCTCCGCCGCGGCGGACAGGTATTCCTTTTGCATATAGAGTCCCCTCCTGGGATTCGGGCCACTCAGCAGATTGATGCCCGATCATAATTCCCAGGAGAAGGGCAAGGGCTCATCAAGGCTGCCGTGCTGAGCGGCAGTTGATAGTGGAGCTATGGTACCCCAAAGCGGCGCGTCTAGCCAAAACATTCCAATTGGAAACACGGCTCGAGTGCAACGATGCAGACCGTATGATGTTCGACATTGATAAAACGTTTTTTCTTCGGTGCATCATCAAACTGAAATATCGCCCAGATAGCAGCGGTTAGAACGGTTGGTAAAGTTTTTGCATATACCGTTTATTCGCAAAAAATGAACTTCTAATTCGGCATACGGTCGATTTTTTGGGGTATTCGGTCGGCATTTCGTTATAATCATCTCAGTTTTATTTCTTATGGTTTATCTATCAGCGCAAGACGATGTCAGATGGAGGTCTGAATGTACAAGCGCACCAAGATTGTATGCACCATGGGTCCCGCCTGCGATAGCGACGAGACCATCCGCGAGATGATTAAGGCGGGCATGAACGTCGCCCGTTTTAACTTCTCGCACGGATCCTACGACGAGCACCACGGTCGCATCGAGCGCGTCCGTCGTATTTCCAAGGAGCTCGGTCTGCCCGTCGGCATCCTGCTCGACACCAAGGGCCCCGAGGTCCGCACCGGCCTTCTGGTCGATGGCAAGAAGGTTGCCGTCAAGACCGGCGATAAGATCGTCGTTACCGCTCAGCCCACGTCCGAGGATTTCCACGGCACCGCTGAGCACATCTCCCTCGACTACCTGGCTCTGCCCTCCGAGGTCGAGAAGGGCTCCCTCATCCTGATCGATGACGGTCTGGTTGCCCTCGAGGTCGAGTCCGTCGACGGCCAGGACATGACCTGCGTCGTCAAGAATGACGGCCTGATCGGCGAGCGCAAGGGCGTCAACATGCCCAACGTCAACATCTCGCTGCCCGCCATCACCGAGCGCGATCGTCAGGACATCCTCTTTGGCCTGACCGAGAACATCGATTACATCGCCGCTTCCTTCATCCGTGATGGCGAGTCCGTCCGCGGCATCCGCGAGCTTTGCCGCGAGAACGGCGGCGAGCACGTGACGATCTTCCCGAAGATCGAGTGCGCCCTGGGCGTCGAGAACTTCGACGAGATCCTCGAGGCTTCCGACGGCATCATGGTCGCCCGTGGCGACCTGGGCATCGAGATCAAGCCCGAGCTCGTTCCGCACATCCAGAAGGAGATCATCGCCAAGTGCAACGCGGCCTACAAGCCCGTCATCACCGCTACGCAGATGCTCGACTCCATGCAGCAGAACCCGCGCCCGACGCGCGCCGAGGTTGCCGACGTTGCTAACGCCATCTACGACGGCACCGACGCCGTTATGCTCTCTGGCGAGTCCGCTGCCGGTAAGTACCCGGTCGAGGCCGTTAAGATGCAGGCCAGCATTGCTCTCGAGACCGAGAAGTACCTCCCGGCCCACGCTCCGCTCGAGGTTCCGGCCGACGCTCATGGCACCCGCGTCGTCAACAACGTTGTGGGTATGTCCGCTGTGAACATGGCTACCACCGTTGGCGCCAAGTGCATCACCGTGCCGACGACCACCGGTCGTACCGCTCGCCTGATCTCGCACTTCCGTCCCAACATGCCGATCTGCGCGTTCTCCCGCCACGAGTGGGCTGTCCAGCAGATGATTATGTACTGGGGCGTTATCCCGCACCAGGCCGAGATTACCCAGGGCACCGTCAACGGCACGATCGTCAAGGCGATCGAGACCGCTAAGGAGCTCGGCTACGTCGAGGCCGGCGACCTGACCGTCGCTACCGCAGGCGATCCCCGCATGAGCGTCCAGCTCGAGGACAAGGTCTCCTCGACCAACGTCGCTTACGTCGCTCAGGTACGCTAAATCGTACTTGCAAGCAGATTTGCATTGCAAAGGGCCCGGAAGGCATTGCCTTCCGGGCCCTTTTTAAAGACCTTCTTCATATGCCGCTTCATCGATTTGCGTTCAATCGCAAGCCTCTCCGATGCCGAGCGCACCACCGAAGACGCCCTGCGACAGGAGTTGTTGGTCAATTGGGGTGAACTGTTCGCCGTCAAGCCGGCCGGCTAGCAGCTAGCGATCAGAGGGACTGCGGGGACGCCAGAAGCGGCAACGCGAGCCGCAAAGCCTGCCTCGGTCAGCTCGATGACCTCGGTAAACGTTGCATCGAAAAACTCCTCGGTTAGCAAGCGATACGGCGGATGATCGGGCTCGCCGGGGTTTTCGCGCACGATCTCGTGTATAACGCCGATGGTCTTGAGCACATACTCCTTATGGATGGGATACTGCCCAAAACGCGTCGCCGCAGTATACAGGCGATCGGTCGCACGCGGGATGGAAACGATGCCCAGCGTCTTGCCAAACCAGTCAAAGTCGCCTTGCTTTTTAATGCGGAACTCCTCGCACGGCTTGCCGCCGTGCGCCTCCAGGTACTGATTCACGCGCGTATTCCATACGGTATCGGCCACCAGATGCGACCAGACACCCAGTGTCAAATCGAGCAACGACTGCGCCACGTCCTCGGACGCAAGCGAGAACTCACGAGCGCCGGGACCGACAACCGGCTCGGCATCCCTGTAGCGCTGGGGATAGTGCACGCGATTCAGTCGCTCGCGCTCCTCGATAATCGAGGTCGCCGCGGCTAACGCACCGGTGGGTGAACTTTTAAGCAACGGTGCCACATAGGTATCCCAGAACTCGTGCTCACGCGGCTTAGGGATAGGCTCGGGCTTGGCAAAGTGCGTAATGCGGTACGGGATGGGATCGGCGATGCCAGGGACCATATAGCCCACGAAAATATCCGGAACCACGCAGCCAAACAAAAAGGCATTGCGGTCGCGCACGCTCTTGGCAAGCGCACCGGTGCGCTCCAGCAAACGCTCCGTCTGAGCGATATGAATGTTCCAGCTTGGCATAGCCACCCCCATAAAAAACCTGGATAACTATACCATCACGGCAAAGCCGCGCGGGCGGCTACGCACGCTCTACGCAGCAACTAGTCCGTAGCACCGCTTTCGGTTCCATACGACGGCGAAGGCGCCTCGACCACATGGTGATATCGATCGATATAGATTGCACGGGCACCCAGGCGTCGCACCAAATCCTGGTGATGTGTGCTCATCAAGACCGTCTTACCCGCCGCGACGTAGGCCAGCAAGAAGTTGACCACGATGTCGCATGAATCCTCGTCGAGCCCATTAGTAGGTTCGTCGAGAACCAAGATATCGGGGTTCATCGATACGACTGCCGCCAGCGCCACGCGCTTCTTTTGCCCACCCGAAAGCTGATAGGGCGAGGCATCGACCAGGTCGGCAACTTGAAACAGTTCCATGGCATCGTGCACGCGACGGTCGAGCTCGTCTGCCGGCAGCCCCATCTGCGCGGGACCAAAAGCAACTTCCTCGCCCACCGTAGCGCAGAACAGCTGGGCGTCGGCATTCTGGAACACAAAGCCCACGCGCTGATGAAAACGCTGAGCGGCCGCGGAATCCTTTAGAAACGCCGCATCGACCACGTGCCCGTCGAACAGGTATGCCCCTGCGTCCGCGAGCTCAAGGCCGTTAATAAGGCGCATAATCGTCGTCTTACCGCAGCCGTTGGGACCGAGCAGGGCAACGAGTTCACCACGATCGACCTGCAGCGACACGCCATCGACAACCGTATGCCCCGCATAGGAGAACACCACGTCGCGCAGCTCGATGAGCGGCGCGACCTCGGCGCCGCCCGCACCGTTCGTGCCCGCCGCACTATTCATATCGATCGTCAAAACGTCGCCCTTCCCTATTTGCATCCCCAGCCGGAACCAGCAGCGCCTACAGCACGGCGCACAACACCGCCAGCAGCGCCACGCCGGCCGCATAGACCGCATCGCGCCAGCCAAACCCGGCGCGCGCGGGCGCCGGATACGCACCCGCAAAACCGCGGCACAGCATGGCCTCGTCCATCGCGCGGCTGCATTCCATCGCCTTGATAAACGTCATGCCCATGATACCCGCCAGCGAATCGGTGCGCGAAAAACCCGCAGGCGCGGAACCAACGCTGCGCAGCATGACCGATTCGCACAGATTGTGCGCCGTGCGACCCAGCACCTCGATGTGCTTGAGCGCCATATCAAACGTAAAGATGACCTCGTCGGGTAGATGCAGCATCTTGAGCGCCGCCGACATGCGGCTCCAGGTGAGCGTCCACGAAACGCCCAGCACGAGCGACACGTTAATGAACGTCTTAAGCGCAATTTTGAGCATGGCGCCCGTAGCGGAAGCGCCCAGCAGCAGGGCAGGCAGTGCCAGAACCACTGCGAACCCCGCGGCGCCAAGCGCCGGCACAAAGGTCGCACGCAGCCCGCGTACGGGGCGCACGGCAACGAGCACCAGCGCAATGGCCGCCATCAACATGAGGTACAGCGGGCTCTGTGTCAGACACACGCACAGGACGCAGACGAACATCCCCACCAGGCGCACCGGAGCCGAAACGCAAGAAAGGGCGCGGTCGACCATCGACCCGCCCTCGTGCGCGCCCCCACCCAGGCGAACCCGCTCAAGCAGGCTCGCCAGGTGCAGGACGTTCTTTTGCATCACACGATGCCGAGCCCCCACGGGCTCGTAACGCTGCTCGACCGCAAGCCAGCTAGGCAGCTCGGCTATTGCCATGAGCACCGCTTTCCTTAACCGTCAGCGAGATCAGACGGAATGCGATGGTGAGCACCGTCACGCCAATCACGCCGGACAGGATATACATGGCAGCCTGACCGGCAAAGCCAAGACCCTGCTCCTCGGAATAGGCCTGCAGGTAATCACCCGTAGGCAGAGCGTCGGCAAAGGTCGGGGTATCAAGGCCGACCGAAGCCTGCAGGCTGTCGTCACCAGCCTCCTGAACGGCGGTCGCGGCGCCCTCGGCGTCCCACTCGCCCCATGCGTCACCTGTGGCAAGCAAGCCGAGCGGCGTAGCCACGACAAGCACGGCAACCAAGATGAGCGTGGGGACCAGCGAGGTCTTCTTGGCAGCAGCGCCCTCGGCAGTAAGCTGGCCATCGACGGCCTCGGGCCCGACGATAACGCTCGGCGCCGTCTTCTTGATAAAGCCGTAGATCGCGGCAGTCGCCACGCCCTCGATCACGCCGGCAACCAGCATATGCGGGATCAACATGGCCGGAATAGCCACGGACAGCGGGAAGGGGCAGTACAGCGGCGCGCCCGAAGCGTTGGTAAAGAGCATCGGCTGAATACCAAACTCGATTGCCGCGCACAGGGCCGCCAGGCACAGGCCGACCCAACCGCTCACGACGGCAGAAACCGAGGTGCCCCAGCTCTTGTCGTGCAGGCGGCTGTTGAGCGCACGGAACACGATAGCAGCGACAAACGGCAGCACAAAGGCCATGTTAAAGCAGTTAGCGCCAAACGACAGAACGCCGCCGTCGCCAAACAGCAGCGCCTGCAGCGCCAGCGCAACCGAGACAGCGATAGCCGCGGCCTCGGGGCCTAGCAGCAGTGCAATGAGCGCGCCGCCGACGGCGTGACCTGTGGTGCCGCCGGGCAGCGGCACATTGAACATCATAAGCAGGAAGGAGAACGCGGCGCAGATGCCCAGGAAAGCCATGTGCTCGCGATCGAGCGTGGCGCGCACTTTCTTGATGCAGTGGATCCAAACGGGCACCATCGCCACTGCCATGACGGCATCGGTCTGCGGGGACAGATAATTATCTGGAATGTGCATGTACGCCTCCCGGTTATCGGCGCACGGAATTGCAACGCCGCTTGAATCACCTTGTCAGTGTTACGTATTGTCAGATTCGTAACACGCCGCGGGCTATCATAGCAAAACGGCGCACTGCCGACAAAGCAGCACGCCGTTATGTAATGCGCGTGTCATATATGCAGGCTCAGCAGCGCCTTATACCGGGCATAGCAGTCACGTAGGATTCGGCAGCAGCCACCGCTGACCCATACCCCAGCGCAGGACCTAGCCGCGGACCTCGCCGTTTACGCCCTTGCACACCTTGGTGACGATCTTCTGGTGCGCCTTTTCGACCTCTTCGCTGGTGAGCGTGTGGTCGTCGGAGCGATACGTAAGCGCAAAGGCCATGGATTTCTTGCCCTTGCCGATGCGGACCGGATCGCGGTAGACATCGAACAGGCGCACGCCCTCGAGCAGCTTGCCGCCGGCACTCGTAATACGACGCTCAAGATCCTCGCAGGTCACAGTGTTGTCGACCACGATAGCAAGGTCGTGCTCAACGGCCGGGTACTGCGAGAACTCACGGTAGTTCTCCTGGTTGCGGGCGCCCTTGATCAGCTTGTCCAGGTCGAGCTCAAAGGCAACGACGACCTCGTCAATGCCCATAGCCTCGCGCGCCTCGGGGTGGATCTCGCCAACCCAGCCCAGCACGGTACCGCCAGAGAGCACCTCGGCAGCACGACCCGGCTGCAGGAAGGCATAGCTCTCGCCCTCGACGGGACGGAATCGAACCTTCTCGATGCGCAGCTGAGCAAGCAGCTCCTCAACGATGCCCTTGCCAAAGAAGAAGCGCAGCTTACGGTACTTCATGTTCCAGGACTGCTCGCTCCACTGGCCCGAGAGCACGCCCGCTACGGACTTGGTCTCCTTGGGCAGGCTGGCGTTCTCGCGACCGTGGAACAAGCTGCCGACCTCGTACAGGTGCACGTTGGGCGTGCCGTGGGCCTCGTTATAGGCCACGGATTGCAGCAGGCCCGGCAGCAGCGAACGGCGCATCTCGGTCTGCTCGGCCACCAGCGGGTTCATGAGAACCACGGGGCAGCCGCGACCCTCGGTGGACATGCCAATCTTCTCCAGGTCGCCCGGGGCAGCAAAGCCAAAGGTCGTGGTCTCGTTGAGGCCACAGGCGCGCAGGATCTCGCCGACCTTGCGGGTAAGCTTCTGCTCGCGCGTCAGACCGCCGATGTGGTTCTTGGCAGCCGGAATGGTTGCCGTGACGCGACCCATGCCCCATAGGCGCAGGACCTCCTCGATCAGGTCGATCTCACGCGGCAGGTCGGGACGGAAGCTCGGCGGCGTGACCATAAAGTCCTCGCCGTCGCGCTCGACGGTGCAGCCCAGGCGGGTGAGCGAGCGCTCGATAAAGTCGGGCTCGATGTCGGCACCGCAGATGGCGTGCACGCGGGCCAGGCGCAGCTTGATGCTGTCGATGGTCTTGGGCGCGGGGAACACGTCCACATAGCCGGGGGCGACCTCGCCGCCGGCGATCTCCTCGATAAGCGCGCACGTCACATTGGCGACGTCCACGCAGCCGGTCTCGTCGACCTGGCGCTCAAAGCGGATGGAGGCGTCGGAGATCAGCGACAGGTCACGGCTGGTGTGCGAGGTGCGGCCGGCGTTGAAGCAGGCGCTCTCGACCATCACATCGACGGTATCGTCCTCGATCTCGGAATCCATACCGCCCATGACACCGGCCAGCGCCACGGGACGCTCGCCGTCGGTGATGAGGCCCATGCCGGCGTCGAGCACGCGCTCCTCGCCGTCGAGCGTCGTGAACTTCTCGTCCTGCTGGGCGGCGCGAACCACCACGCGACGGTGGCCATCGCGCTCGGCAAAGGTGTCGAGGTCAAAGGCGTGCAGCGGCTGGCCGGTGAGCATCATCACGTAGTTGGTGATATCGACGATGTTGTTGTGCGGGCGCACGCCCAGGGCGTTGAGGCGCTTGACCATCCAGTCGGGCGAGGGACCGACCTTCACGTTGCGCACGATGCGGGCGACGTAGCGGTCGCACAGGCCCTCGTCGGCAATCTCGACCGAAAGCTCGTCGTCGGTCGCGCGGCCGGTCTCGACCTTGATGGCGGGCAGCTCAACGTGGAAATCGCGGTCGAAGATGGCACCGGTTTCGCGGGCCATGCCGATCATGGACAGGCAGTCGGGGCGGTTGGGCGTGATCTCGCAGTCGAGCACGGTGTCGCTCGAGCCCACGTACTCGGCAAACGGCATGCCGCAGGGCGTATCCTCGGGCAGGATCATGATGCCGGAGTGGTCGCCGCCCAGGCCGAGCTCGCGCGCGGAGCAGTTCATGCCCATGGACACGACGCCGCGAAGCTTGCTCTTCTTGATCTTGACGTCGCCGGGCAGGACAGCGCCGATCATGGCCGTGACGATGTGGTCACCAGCCTCGAAGTTCTGCGCGCCGCAGACGATCTGCAGCGGGGCGGGGTTGCCATCGGCGTCGAGGTTCTTGTCGCCCACGTCGACCGAGCACACATACATGTGGTCGCTATCGGGGTGCGGGGTCTTGGTGAGCACCTTGGCGGTCACCACGTGGTCGAAGGACTCGCCCACGGTGTCGATCGCCTCGACCTCGGTACCGGTACGGATATATTCGTCCGAAAGGGTCTTGGGATCCTCCGGAATATCGATCATGGTCTTGAGCCAGTCGTAAGAAACGCGCATCTAACTGGTCTCCTTTCATAAATGCGGCTTTGAGCCGGAAACTGCAACTAAGAAGAAAGCGTTCTAGAACTGGTTCAAGAACCTCATGTCACCAGTCATCAACGTGCGCAGGTCGGGCAGGTCGTAGCGCAGTGCCGCGACGCGCTCGGCGCCAATACCAAAGGCGAAGCCGGTGTACTTCTCGGGGTCGATGCCGCAGTTGATCAGGACGTTGGGGTCGACCATACCGCAGCCCAGGATCTCGATCCAGCCGCTGTGCTTGCAGAAGTTGCAGCCCTTGCCGCCGCACACGTGGCAGCTCACGTCCACCTCGCAGCTGGGCTCGGTGAAGGGGAAGAAGTGCGGGCGGTAACGCGTCTTGCGATCCTCGCCAAACATGCACTTAACAAAGTAGTCGAGCGTGCCCTTAAGATCGCCAAAGGTGATGCCCTCGTCGACGACCAGGCCCTCAATCTGGTTGAACTGCGGCAGGTGGCAGGCGTCGGCCGTGTCGGGACGGTAGACGGTGCCCGGGCAGATCATGTAGATGGGCGGCTTCTGCGACTCCATGGTGTGGATCTGCACGCCCGAGGTCTGGGTGCGCAGCAGCACGTCGGACTCACCGTGAGCGTGAGCCTCGGGATGCGCGACGCTGCCGGGGTTGTTGTCGACCACATAGAACGTGTCGCGAGCCGAGCGGCTCGGGTGATCCATGGGCGCGTTGAGCGCGGTGAAGTTGTAGTAGGAAGTATCGACCATGGGGCCGGACTCGACGGTGTAGCCGATGCCGCAGAAGATGTCCTCGGCCTCCTCGATAATCTGCTTGATCAGGTGCTGGTGACCGATCTGCGGACGGATGCCCGGCAGCGTGATGTCGACGGCCTCGTGCTCGAGTGCGTGCTTGAGGGCGGCGGCCTTCATCTCGGTGGTGCGCTCGTCGAGCATGCCCTCGATCAGCTGGCGCATCTCGTTGGCGCGCTTGCCCATCATGGGACGATCCTCGGGGGCGAGCTTGCCCATCATGCGCATCAGGCCAGTGATGCGGCCCTTGCGGCCGAGCAGCTCAACGCGCGCGGCCTCGAGCTTTGCGGCGTCGTCGGCGCCTGCGACGAGCTCCTTGGCCTCTTCCTCGAGTTTGACCAGATCATCAATCAGACTCATGTCTTCCCTTTCGTCTCTCGCGCTCCCCGCTTGCCGAGGCGGCTGCCGCCGTCTGACGTTGCGAAAACGCGGCCCGGTTCGGTAACAAAAAACCGCCCTCGGGCATGTGCATTGCCCAAGGACGGTTGAATTCCGCGGTACCACCTTGTTTGACCCGACGGATGTCTGGCCCGTCGCGCCCACTCTTTGCCCCTTTTCGCGAGGCTCACGGCTTCCCTACTGGGGACATCGCCGCCGCTGGCCGCGCGCCCGTTGAGGTCGCTGCTCGGGAGTGAACGCTTGGCCCTTGTCACCGCAGGAAGGCTTGCAGCCCATGACCTTCCCTCTCTTGCCGGCGACGCGGCGGGCAAAACCCTCTCCGTCAACGCATTGGGCTACAGGATACCACATTGTGTGGGCGTATCGCCGCGTTCCGTTTTGTTCGCACTGGGTACAAGGCAGGTAGCTGTGCAAACTGGCCGTGCGCCCACCCGTGGTGCACGGCTCGCGAGATCAAGGATATGGTATGGGAAAGAAACTCGATAAGAAGGCCAAGCCCGCAGCGGGCAAGACGCCCAAAGACATGAAGGTCGATAAGGCCGTTAAAAAATTCCGCAAGCTCGAGGGCAAGCTGTGGACCCGCGAGTACCTGCTCAAGATTGCCGAGTTTGACGGCGCGACCATTGCTCCCGCCAACGGCGCCGCCGCCCGTGCCGACGCCATGGGCACCCTTGCCGGCGAGCACCATAAGCTCCTGACCAGCGAGAAGTCCGTTGAGCTCGTACGCTCGTTAGCGCGCGAGACGGTTGCAGGCGGACACGTAGACGACCCGCAGCTGCTTGACGAGATCCGCGTGCTCGGCCGCGACCAGCGCGAGGCAAGCGTCATCCCCACCGAGGAGGCTGAGGCCTGGACCAGGCTCACCTGCGAGGCCGACGCCGTGTGGCACAAGGCCAAGACGGCCAATGACTGGGCGAGCTTTGAGCCCTATGTAGATAGAATCGTCGGCCAGCTTAAGCATCAGGCCGAACTCATGGACCCCAAGCGCGACCCATACGACGTTTGGCTCGACCAGTACGAGCGCGGCCTTTCTGCCGAGAGCTTCGACGCGTTTTGCGAGGAGGTCAAGGCCACGGTCGTGCCGCTCGTGCACGCCATTGGCGAGCGCGGCCAGCAGCCCGCTGCCGACTTTTTGCACGCCCGCGTGCCCGAGGCCGCCCAGCGCGCCATGAGCTTCGACCTGATGAAGCTCGTCGGCCTGAACCTGGACGACACCACGCTTGCCTTTACCGAGCACCCGTTTAGCGAGGGCTTTGCCGTGGGTGACGCGCGCATCGCGACACACATCTACGAGGACGATTGCATCTCCAACGTCTACAGCATCATCCACGAGGCGGGGCACACCATGTACGAGCTGGGCGTCAATCCCGCCTATGCGCGCACCTGTCTGGAGGGCGGCACCTCCATGGGCATCCACGAGAGCCAGAGCCGCTTCTTTGAGAACACCGTGGGCCGCAGCCGTGCCTTTATGGGACCGCTGCTCGAGGTGCTGCGCCGCCACGCACCCGAGGTCTACGGCAACGTAGACGAGGACACGCTCTACCACGCCGTGAACATCGCGCAGCCTTCGCTGATCCGCACCGAGGCCGACGAGCTCACCTATCCGCTGCATATTATGGTGCGCTACGAGATCGAGCGTATGCTGTTTGCCGGCGAGGCCACGGCCAAGGACATCCCCGCGCTTTGGAACCGCTTCATGGATGAGTACCTGGGCATTCCCGTTCCCGACGACACGCACGGCTGTCTACAGGATACGCACTGGAGCGGCGGCTCGTTTGGCTACTTCCCCACGTATGCGCTGGGCAGTGCCTACGATGCCATGTTTGTGCCGGCCATGTGCCGCGACGGTGTCGACCTCAACGGCGCCTGTGCGAGCGGCGACCTGACACCCGTCCGCGCCTGGCTGGGCGAGCACATTTGGCAGTGGGGCCGCGCCAAGGACGCGCCGGAGCTCATCAAGGGCGCGTGCGGCATGGCGTTCGATGCCCGCTACTACTGCAGCTACCTGCAGGACAAGTTCACCACGCTCTACGAGCTGTAAGGCATAACCGACACGCCAACGCAAAGGGGACGCCGCGAAACCAATCCGCAGCGTCCCCTTTTTTCACCCAATAACTAGGTACCCAATGACTAGTTCGTTGACGCTAATGTCTTGGCAACGTCAGCGAAAACGGCCCCAAGCGAGCAAGGTGACGTGAAATGAAAGGGCGCTCACCTTCTGGTCGCGCCCTTGAAATTGAACGTCAGATTGCCGCTTGGGGCCGTTTGCAGCGTCGAGCAGTTACGCGGTTTGGTAAAACCGCGTAACTACAGGGCCTCGAGCGCGTTGGCGATGCGCTTCATGGCGGCATCGGCGGATGCTTGGTCGGGCGCCTCGGCCAGCACGCGGATAACCGACTCGGTTCCGCTCTTGCGTACGAGCACGCGGCCCTCGCCCGCCAGCGACGCCTCGGCCTCGGCGATGGCGTTCTGCACGCCCATGTTCTCGAGCGCGGCGTCCTTGTCCGCCACGTGCACGGCCACCTGCGCCTGCGGCAGCAGCTTGCACGGAGCCGTGAGCTGCGAGAGCGTCTCACGCTCGGCACGAATCACTTCCATCACGCGCAGCGAGGTCATAATGCCGTCGCCCGTGCGCTCGATATCGCCAAAGATCGTATGGCCCGTCTGCTCGCCGCCCAGGCTGTAGCCGCCCTCGCGCATCTTGGCATACACGTGACGGTCGCCCACGCCGCTGGTCACGGCGCTCAGACCGGCAAGCTCCAACGACTTGATCAGGCCAAAGTTGCTGGCAATCGTCGGCACCACGGTACCGCCCGAAAGGCGACCGTGTTTGTTCAGATACACGCCGCACACGTACAGGATCTGGTCGCCGTCTACCACGCGACCGCGCTCATCCACGGCCAGGCAGCGGTCGGCATCGCCATCGTAGGCAAAACCCACGTCCAGGCCCTGCTCCACCACATGGCGCTGCAGGCGCTCCATATGCGTGGAGCCGCAATCGACGTTGATGTTAAAACCATCGGGCGCGGCATTGATCACGCGCACGTCGGCACCGAGCGCGTCAAACACCGGCTTGGCCACCGAGGAAGCCGAGCCGTTGGCGCAGTCGATACCGATCTTGACGCCCTGCAGCGAAAAGTTCGCACTTGCAATGAGCGAAGCAATGTAGCGGTTGCGGCCCTGCATGTAGTCCACCGTGGCACCGATGTGGTTGCCCGTGGCCAGCGGAACTTCGCTCTTGCCATCGATGTAGTCCTCGATGAGCTCCAGCACGTCCTCGTCCATCTTAAAGCCGTCGCTGTTGACTAGCTTAATGCCGTTATCGCAAAACGGGTTGTGGCTCGCGCTGATCATGATGCCGCAATCGAAGCAGCCTTCCACAGTCTGATGCGCTACGCCCGGCGTGGGGATCACGTGCAGCATATAGGCGTCCGCACCGCTCGCGACCAGGCCGCTCACCAGCGCCGCCTCAAACATATAACTCGAGCGACGCGTGTCCTTGCCCACGATCACGCGTGCCTTGCGCTCGCGGTTGGCGCCGTAATACCAGCCCACAAAACGGCCAATCTTATAAGCGTGCTCTACCGTCAGCCCAACGTTGGCCTCACCGCGAAAGCCGTCGGTGCCAAAGTACTTCATGCGCTCTCCTTACAAAATAGGGGCGGACAGATTGCCTGTCCGCCCCAAAATGGTACTCGATTATCTGCACTACCAGAAAAACCCTACGCCGACGCGCTGTCGCGAGCCGCCTGGCATGTAGGAGTCTGACGCAGCGTAAGCGGCTTGTCCCCCGCCTCGGCCGACGTGGTCAGCGTATACGTGATCGTCGTCGTCTCGCCAGCATGCAGGTCAACGGTTCCTGAATAGCAGGGAACTCCGTGCCAAGTGGCAGCGAACAGTCCAAACTGAGTCCCCTCGACGGTTAGATCGGTAATGCTGCCGCCTGTCGGCGCAAACAGTGATACATACAAGCGCTCATCGTCACGCGAGGTCCCAGGCGCACTGGCCGCTACGTAGTCGGGCAGCTTACCTGCCTCCTCCTGCGTCATGATGTTCGTCAGGGTAACGGTGATGCGATACGAGCAAGCGCCGTCGCCGTTCTTCACGCCCTGACCAATCTGCGTATCGGCGTTCAGATACCAGTCGAGCTTGGAGAAGCTCAGGTTGTTAAAGTAGACACCAGCAACGGGATCTTCACTCGGGTCATCCGGATCGGGCAGCGAGGCGTCGATGTTCATCTCCTTGATAGCGTTCTGCTCGTCATCGTTTTTCATCCACGCGATCAGGCGGCCCTCTTCGGCACCGCGCTCAACGGCGCTGACAAGGTTCGCGACATCGACGTCGCCGATACCGCCAAGGATCTTGTCAAAGGCAGCGCTGGCGACGGATGCAAAGATGCCGTCCGACTCCTCGACCGGATAGTTCCAGTACACATCATGCATAAGCACCTTCGCCGCGTTAGTACCGTCAACGACTGTACCGTCGGGCAGTGAAACATTACCCACGAGGCCCAACAGATACTGCAGGAATACCGGATCGATACCAATGACGCCATCGACGTCCTGACCATATTCAGACTTCCACAGCGCGGCGACACGCTGCGAATTACGGGGCCAGTCGGGCGAATAGGTGTTGCCCGAGATGTATAGGTTGCTGTGGTCACCAAACAGCGTCTCATCTTCTTCGTCGACGCTCTCAACCGCCTCGTCTTTGCTGCGCGCAATGCAGGGAACAAACTCGCCAATCGACATCTGGCCGTCGGTGACCGAAATCAGACCCTGCGAACCGCCAAAGCCGCCGCAGGCACGAATCTCGACGTTGTTCATGGCGTACATAAGGTAGTTGCGCGTCTGGCCGTTGGCGCCGAGCATCTGGGGAAGGACGGGGGCGACCTTCTCCGCCGCGTCAACCGCGCCGTTGAGGGTGGCAAAGCCGTCCTTGGCCTTATCGACCAGCTCGGTCACCTGGGAAATATGAGTATCGCCAATGCCCTGGACCTTCTCGTTGGCGCTCTTGAACACCTTCGAGCTGCTGGAAAGCGAATCGGCGACCGCCTGCAGCGCGGACACGTTAATCATGCCGTCCTGGAACAGCTTGCCGGGCGTAGCCTGCGAGAGGTTATCGGCCATGGGAACCAGCGCATTGCTCGAGACATCGGACAGGGCGTCAATCATGGTGCGGGCCGCATTGATATCGCTGCCATACACCGGGATAAACGAAGCCGCCGCCCACAGCGGGCTCGAGGTCTCCGCCTTCATGCTGTTACAGAGCTCATCGATCTTCTTCGCGTCGTCAGGCAGCGTCGAAAAATCGCCCGACGTGACCTTGTCCTTAAGGCCACCGACGATCTCGACAGCCTCCTTCGCTTCGCTCTTTACGGTCTTTGCCGAGTTAAGCAGCATAAAGCCGCTTGCGCCAAGCGCAACGAGAAGCACCGCGACTACAGCGGCAATAATGGCGCCGGTGTGACGCTTTTTGCGCTCGCCCTTGCGATGGCGATGACGGACCAGACCGTCAGAGGTCGAACTCGACGAAGCGTCGCTACCGTAGTTCAAGCCAAAATCGTAATAATCTTCCTTGGAACCCGAGCCCGCAAACTCGGCACCGCTATCATCCAGGCGGGCAAACGTGCCAGTCTCGGAGGCGCCGGTGTAAATCGTGCCAAGGTTACCCGTAAGCCCCGCGCCACCGGCAGAGGGAGTATTGTTGGCGGCCTTGTCGGCATTAACGTTACCGGCGGCATTCGCGGCGTTGGCAGCACCTGCGTTGTTCGCGGGTACCGAAGGAGCCCCGCTCGGCTGCGACGTGGAGGTTGCACCGCCCGCAAAGACATTCCCTCTTGCACGGCCGGTCTTTTTTGCCTTTTGAGACTGCTCGTACAGAGCGGTAAACATCGCCGTCTCGCCCGGGGACACGCGCTTACCGGAACCGCCCTGTCCAGCGCCGCCCGGCGTGCCGGCCTTACCAGCCCCGTTCGGACGCGGCGGAACTGCAGGGCGGCCGCTATCGCTGCCCTTAAAGTGATTACCAGCCATAAAGAAATCCTCGCAATTGAGTCGCAATGAAAAAGTCCATAACGTTGCTAGTTTATGGCATTTTGAGCATCGACAGCTAAACTCCAGACACGGACATCAATTGGCGAAAATGCGGCACAACACCTTTTCTGTCTTGGCGGCGGCGCTAGCTACACCGTAAGGAACATCATCACGATGATCATGGCAAAGCCGATAAGGTCGGTCGGCAAAAACACCGTCCCCAGCATAACGGCGCTGGTGATGGTCGCCGAAACCGGCTCCACAGTTCCGATGAGGCTCGCGCGCACCGAGCCGATGTCCTTAACGCCCTGCATATAAAGCATGTAAGCAAAAAACGAGCCGATAACCACGAACACCGCGAGCGCCTCGATGCCGGCAGCGTCGAGCGCCGGCATATGCGCCCAGGGCTGCACGAAGACGCACGAGACCACGCCCGCCGTGAGCATTGCCGAGCCCGTGACGATGGGGCTACCGTATTCGGGCAGGATCTTGGCGGGAATCACCGCCATACACGCGGCGCTGACCGCACACATAAGACCTGCTGCCAGGCCAAGCGGCGAGATATTCAGGCTGGTAGGGTCGCCGCCGGTGGCGATTAAAAAGGTTCCACCCAGAGCCAGGCCAATGCCGATGACTTCGCGAGTACGCGGCATGCGGCGATCGGTCACGCAGGCGTAGCCCATGATGATAACGAGCTGCAGGCACTGGAGCACCGTCGCGGTTCCGGCGTTCGTCAGGCGCACGGCCGAAAGATAGCAAAACTGGTTGAACAGCAGGCCAAAGGCAGTAAAGAGCAGCAGCTGCTTGCGATCGGCGGGTGTGGTCCAGAGCTTAATCAGGCGCTCGCGGTCGCGCGTAACAACCACGGCCATAAAGAGTAGACCGGCGAGAATCTGACGCACGCTCATAAGCCACAAGGTGTCGACGTGGTAGGTATCGAACAGAAAGCTCGCGCTGGTGCCCGAGAAGCCCCAAAACGAACCGCCCACCAGCGTAGCCAAGACGCCCGTGATCATCTTGCGCGACGACGCATCGTTAAGGCGCTCGCGCCAGGCGCGGCGGGTGCTACGGCTGAGCTCGTCGGTGCCCTCGGGCACATCAATGTTCGATATATCGGTCATCGGCACCGAAGCCCCTGCGCCTTCGACCTGCTCGACACACTCTTTGCTCATTCCACTCCCCCGAAACAGCCTGGAAACAATTCGGCTTACCTTACCACGGCGAAGGCACCAGCTGGAGGCTTGTCCGCTTATCGGTAGGACAATTCCGCAGGCGTCTTTCCATAGCTCGATACCGCAATGGCCTTGCATTATGCGACAGCCAAATCGCGGCAGTAAGCTCTTTTGAAATGGATATGACAAAGCCCCTGAATTCCACAATGTAAGCGATTTTTAAAAATGTTCTTGCCACCGAGTTCAGGCTCCGTTATATTATCCCTTGCGCGCTTGCGCACCCTTGATCGGGCGTTTAGCTCAGGGGGAGAGCGCTTCCCTGACACGGAAGAGGTCAGAAGTTCAAATCTTCTAACGCCCACCAAATGTTCACAGCTCAGAGGCTATGTCCTCTGGGCTGTTTTGTTTTATGTCGCCAAATCCGCTGGCAGCTCCAACCGCCCAACTAGCCAAAAGCCGACCATCTACTTGCCGATCTATCCATCGGCATAACCAATCAGTCCGCACCGCAACTCCTCAGCAAAACGCCGCGATGTCTGCGCCCTGCGGTATCCTTGAGCCACTTACACCTGCAGCACCAAGGAGCCACCATGCGCACCGAGCTCGATGTCCCCTTTTCGCACAAAGAAGAAGCCAAGGCGCTGGGCGCCAAATGGGACCGGACCAAGAAGATCTGGTATGTGCCCAGTGGCGTCAACCCCGAACCCTTTGCCGAGTGGCTGCCCGGTGTTGACCGATCCGACCCCTCAGCACCGTATATATATCTAGTACTGGGCAAGCACGAGTGCTGGAAGTGTCACAAAGAAACCTCGGTCGCGGCCTTCGGCATTCCCTATCGAGCCGATAACGACGAGAGCATCGCCATCGCGCACGCGCCCAACGAAGCCGGGCACATTGCCATCGACACGGCCAACGCCAACGCACTCGCCATCGTGCCCGCTCTTGGCTGCGTGCCGGGCGAGATCCGCGACTACCTTCATAAGCGCTGCGGCTACAAGCCCGTAGGCGCGCGAGCCTCCAAAGCCCCGTCGCTCGGCAACACGTGCACCAGTTGCGACGCGCTGCAAGGCAGCCGCTATCTGTTCGAGGAGCCCTCGTCCCCGTTTGCCCTCACTGCCATCAACAAGCTGCCGGCACTGGAGTTTATACGCATCGAAGTTGCCGGCGTCTTTGGCGTCCCGGCCACGCGTACCGACTTTGACCAGGCGCTCTTTACCTGGGCACGCGACCATCACGCCGAGTTCCACAAGCAACTCGGTGAGGGGATTTATTTGTAGAGGCAAAAGACACTCGCAGCCAACTCCTCTGCATCACCTATCCCTCGTCGCCGGCGTCGTACACGATATCGAGGCCACAAACAGGGCATTTCTCCGAATACACCGGCATATGAACGCCTGTCCGTTTTCTCACTTCGTCGCTAAGTCTGTCGCGCGCATCGATGAACCGAATGTCGAGGCACGGTATTTGCGAGCCGCAGCAAGGACAGGCGACGACAAACGACCCGCAATCAACTTCTACGCTCGGAAACATTTTGTTGTCTATAAGGGCACACGGCAGTTTTCCGTACTTCCCCATCGCAATATCGCCTCGCCAGCTCACGCTCGCTCCCCTCTCGCTATACAAATCAGGAAGAGCATGCACCGGCAGGCGTGCGCGAGATTGCATCGCCACGCGATCCGATCAAACAACACGATCGTAAAAGACCGCCAAAGCCAAATACGCTAATACGGCAGAAGCCCCGCCTTTTCACGCTTCTTTTCCGAGTGATCGAACTCAATGCGATGGGCCTCAAGAAACACCGTATTGGGTCCAAACCATCCGTTTTCGAGCTCGAACCGCTCAACAAACGCAAGGCCGAGCACCTTATAGCTCACCTCGGTTGCAAGTATGACTCCGACTGGGACGCCACATTCCATGCAGTTGAGCATTTTACGGTTGTGATTCTGGTCTCGAAAACCAACGGTGTCCGGCGCTTGAACCGAGTACTTAATGACCCACGCACCGTCATCCAAATAGAGCGGAGGCACATCGTTGATGCTCTCGGTTTGCCGCTGGCGCGCTTGTACCCCGCTACCCCACTCCCCTGTATACTGATGTAGCACGTGTTTCGTCCGGACTTGTTGGGCCGGATTGTTCATGGGAGGGTCTTATGGCTGCTTCGAATCCGCCTAAGGGGAGCGTTTCTTCTTCGTCCATTAAGCCGGTGACGCGCAAGGCCGTGCGTTGCCAGCGCGAGGTCGCCTGGCTTGTCACGCAGGCAGCGGGCAGGCTTGTGGCGACCACTCAGGACGTCAATGCGCCTACGCCGAGCTTTGTGTTAGCGGCGGCGCTGGATTTTGTGCGCCAATTGGAGCTTGCCGCACAGGATGCCAGCGGCCACCTCGACTACCAGAATGTTATGGCGCCCGACCTGCAAACGTTCTGCCACATGGCCAAGTTGCCCGCCGCGCCCAATGCGCTTTCGGACGCAGGCTACATGTTTACGCTCTCGGGCGCGGACCTTATCCGCGACATCTATGCATACTGCAGCGAGCTCGCCGAGCGCAGCGTCTTTGGCGCGGCTGAAGTCAAACCGGGAAATGTCATCAAGCTGGTTCTTAGGCTGTTCTTGATGAATGGCACCGCAGATATCAATGCCAAAGTCGGAGAATAGCAGTGGCACCGGGTCGGGAAGACAATCCCGGCCCGGTGCCACCTAATATCATTTGTTGCCGTTGGCTTTACGCCGCCGCGAACACTCCCAAGCCCGTTCTGATGATGCAGATCGCAAAGATGCCCAAGATGATCCAAATGGTCTTGACGCCCTTTTTGTACAGGGCGACGCAGGCAAAGGTTGCCAGCAAGGGCAGCAGACCGGGGAAGATCGAATCGAACAGATCCTGCAGGACAATCTCCGAACCACCCACGTCAAAGGTCAAAGCCGTGGACAGCGAGACCTGTGCCGCAATCATGGCGCCGATAACGGTCATTCCGAGGACACCAGCAGCATGCGTCATGCGAGACATAAGGTTGTTCTCTTCGGACTGCTGCAGGAACTTTGTTCCCAGGTCGTAACCCAGATGGGCTGCGACGATACGCGTTGCAAAGTTAATCACCGAGTAGATGAGCGCGTACACGATGGGGCCGAGCGGGTTGCCCGTCGAAGCGATACCAATACCAATGCCGGCGGCGACCACGCGGAACGTACCCCAGTAGAACGAATCGCCAATGCCGGAAAGCGGTCCCATGAGGCCGACCTTCATGGCGTTAATCGAGGACGTGTCGAAGTTCTTATCGGCAGCCGCCTGCTCTTCCATCGAAACCGTTAGGCCAGCTACAAACGGAAGCACATGAGGCGTGATGTTAAAGAACTCGGTATGGCGATCGAGCGCCGCATAGTAATCGTCGTCGTTGGGATAGATCTTTCGCAGGGGCTTCTGAATGGTGTACATGAAGCCCATTGCCATCATCTTGTCGTACGACTGCGAGCACTGGCTCGTAAACTGGCGAAGGAACATGCTCCGATACATATCGGGAGTCATAATCGCGTCCTTCTTGGCCTCTTTGAGGTCGGTGTTCTGGGTAGCCATTAGAAGTCCTCCTCTTCATCTGCAGCAACCGTCTGCGGACCGGACGAGCCCTCGCGGAAGGCCAGGAGCAGTGCGACGCAAATGGCAGCTGCGGCGACGCCGATAACGTCCATCTTGAGGTAGATGACCATAATGAATCCCAGGAACAGCCAGGGAAGAAGCTTGTTGTCGCCCATGGTCCTAATAAGAAGTGCGAAGCCGATGCAGACCATGACGCCGGATGCAACGTTGAGGCCGTCCATCACAAACTGCGGAATCGCGTTGAGCGCATTGTTGATGAGGTCGGCACCAAAGAACAGCGAGCAAAACACCAGCAGTGCAGACGGAATGCCAATCGACAGCGGCACGACGGTCAGATGGTACAGGTTCGCCTTGGCAAGATCGCGATTTGCCAGAGCGGTCTCAATCTTCTTGCAAGCAAAGGCACCCGGAACGGCGTAGCAGAAGTTGCGCCACACCTGAAGGAAGACGGAGACGGGAAGGGCGAGCGCGACGGCAGTTGCCGTGCCCGTACCCGTAATGACGGCAAACGCGCAGCCAAGCACGCCGGAGGCATAGACCTCGGGAGGAACCGCCGCGCCGACCATGATGGCGCCCATGAACATGGACTCCAAAGCAGCGCCGACGATAACGCCCTGCTGGACATCGCCAAGGATCAAGCCGACAAACAGGCTCGTAAACAGCGGACGACCAAGCATCGTAATGCCAAATAATTGCTCGTCCATGGACGCAATAAATGCGACCAGTGCAACTAGAAGATACTGGACAACCATTTCGATCAACCCCAGAAACAGGTCTGCAGGCGAGGCATTCTGCGCAGCTCGCCTGCAGACAACCGCAGCAATTTGAGAGGATTAGTAGTTCATCTGGTGATAGTAACGACGCGTGGTGAGCGGGTGGTTACGGACGTGCTCGAGATGGCAGCTCAGACGCTCGGTGATGGTGTAGGTGACCATCGGGGAGACGATCTTGCGGAACTCGGGGTCGCTGAACGGCAGCTCGACCTCGGCGGTGTCGAACTTGTTCACGCGGACATGGACGCCCTTCTCGTCGGCGAGCATGTGAGTGAAGTTGTCCACGCGGTCCATGAGCTTACGGGTGTCGTCCTCGCCGTAGAGCATGATGAGGCTCGTGCCCTCCTCGCACAGTTCGATGGTGCCGTGGAAGAACTCGGCGGCGTGGATAGACTTGGTCTTGATCCACTGCATCTCCTCGAGAATGCACATAGCGTAGTCGTAGGCCTCACCCCAGAGCATGCCGGAGCCGATCACCATGTGGTAGTCGGTGTCCTTGAAGTCCTCGGCCATGGCGGCGCAGCGCTCGTCCTGAGCGTCCTTGGCCTTGATGAGGTAAGGAGCGATGTTGCCGAACTCCTCCATGAAGGTGTCGTACTTGGGGAAGGCGCCGGCGTTCTTGAGGAAGCGGGCGACCAGCGTAATCTGGTAGGTGTAGATGGCCTCGCACAGGACGTCGTCCTCGGCGAAGCTGAAGAACTTGTAATCGGCGTACTCGGTGGCCGGGGTGTTGTCGTTGGAGACATACATCAGCGTGCGGGCGCCCTGCTCCTGGCAGAACTTGGCGGCCTCGATGATCTCGGGGGTGGTGCCGGTACGGGTGGAGAAGACGCAGACCGAGTCCTTGTTGAAGGCCTTGGGCGGGCATGCGAGGAACTCAGCGGCGATCTCGCAGTGGACGTCGACGTCGGCCGTGGTGGTCTCGACCCAATACTTCATCGGGAGCGTGTGGGCCCAGGTGCCGCCGCAGCCGATGAAGAAGATGTTGGAATAACCCTGCTCGCAGACCTTGTCCACGGCAGCCTCAATCTGAGGACGGAGAGCGAGGGCATCGCTCACAACCTTCTCGTAACGAGGCTCATCGAAATTGAACATCCCTTACTCCTAACTCACTTGGATGAACCCTTCATTCATCCCATGACGTTATAATACTTTATATAACTAACTATTTTGGCCCCACCCGCATAGCGGGTGGTTTCTGATGCGGCGCGCTGCGCGCCCCGC
>ERZ1106935.424-NODE-424-length-48382-cov-78.555280_pt1 | contig 48382 bp, 34 predicted proteins | sample MGYA00403666_ERZ1106935 | MGnify/ENA primary metagenome ERZ1106935 (study PRJEB35170, sample SAMEA104062452) | human gut metagenome | biome: human gut; feature: human-associated habitat; material: faeces | place: Denmark | collected 2012-11-20 ... | reverse complement strand
AGGCTGACCTCTTCATTCATTAATTAAAAAAATACGATAAGGCCACTGGGACTAAAAGGATTAACAATCCTTGGGTCTCGGTGGCCTTTGTCGTAAATGATTTTCAAACTTGACAGTTTTGTTTGTTCGCTATTTTTGTTTCTTGTACCTCAGAATACGACAAGGCATTGGTTTTTCCGGCCTTATCCTTTATACCAACTACCAACTTGCTAGCAATATGATTTCTTTCATTGATAATCATAAAATACGAGCGAAAAAAGGTTATTTTGGAGATTTTTGAGTTACTACTAACACAGAGATGACACAAATATCATTTCATTGACCTGCACAATCAAAAGACAAAACCGGAAAATTATGGCTCAGGAGAGATTGTCTGTCCACGGACAATCTCCCCTGAGCCGATATTCAAAGAAATTTAGAAGATGTTACTAAAATTTCAGAGAGACATTACAGAATTCCCTTCTCTCTTAGCCTCAGTGGCAGGAAAATCGTAAAACTTTGATGTCTCACAATACGGGGTAAGCCGATGGCTTATGTTAAAAAAACTTACATTCTTTTCTTGCTCAGCATCGCCAATTTCTTCTTAAGAAAATAAACGACAATGCCATTAAAAGGATAATAGACAGCATGACCATTACCATCATCATGCTTGTTAGACCACTTTTCTAGTTGATCCTTAACATCTTTCTGCGTCCACAAAATATGTTTTCCTCTTTTGGAGATTATTCCTTCAATAACTCCTCGTAGAGTCTGCTCCCTATTACGCTTCAAAATCTCATGATTTAAATTCAATTTTTCGTTGAGTTCCTTATCCCAACTTGCATTGCTTGACAATATTGTGCCATTAAGGCTATATCTAATACTATCAGTACACTCCTTTTTGAGAGGTGACCACTCGATAATATCGTTACCTTTCCTTACATCACAATGACTTTCTCCACCCCCTATCTGGCCAGGACAGCACATCAGCAGATTTCCATAGCTGAAAACTTCATCAGGATACTTATCACGACAATGCCAATGCTCTATACGATGATCTTCTGTGGACATTTTATCCCTTACAGGAATTCGACGTTCACAATAGGCACATAAATAGCCCTGCTCACGATACAGAGATTCCTGTAGTGCAGGAATACCGCTGAACTGTACCCCAGGAATATTCTTGTATTCTGTCCACTCCTTGGGTTCTGCTGATTTTCTTATATGCATATTCTTCTATTTTTCAAGAAACAACAACATTGATTCTGCACGTGATAGCTCTGGAATTGTGTCAGAATACTTTTCACGCATTGAGCCTAATTCCGACTTTGCCTCAGCAAACTTCTCCTCATCGATTAATGTAAAAAGATGTTTCAACTTTTCTTCCACCTCTGCCACACGGGAGCGTTTGCCCATATAAGTCTCTAGAATCGTAGAGGCATCCATACCATAAGTCACAATTGACTCAGCAGTATAATTACCATTCTGATATTGCAAATGAACCACTTCATTATCATCATTAGTCTCCACACTCGACAACACCATTGGAGCATGAGAAGAAACTATGAACTGAATTTTAGGAAATGCTCGATGAAGAGATTGCAAGACTACCGACTGCAATTCCGGATGCAGATGCAAATCCACTTCATCTATCAGCACAACTCCCTGCGTTTCATGACAACACTCCATTCCGTATTTCTTGCCATTCAGAATATAACAACGTACAGACAAGTCCGTCACAATATTTACAAGTCTCTTGTAACCATCACTCAAATTTCGTGAATCAATTTCTCTGCCATCGATAAAATGGAAATAGACAGCTTTCTGCAATGGACGTATTGACACATTTCTGATAATATTACACCCTCTATCACCCAAAGCTTCCTTTATTGCGCATAGCACAACTTCTATTTCGCTAAGCGACTTCTGCCCTTCTTGCAGGATGAGCAATCGATGCATCCAATAATCAAAGAATCCATCCCCCTGCAAACATTCGTAATAACCGAACGAACGAGGTTGGTAATACTTACAGAAGATAGAACGATCTAACTTGCGACTACTGTGAATGTCTTCTGTTGAGAAAGCAGCGAAAATTGGTAGGGCTATACTCCCATCATCTTCTGTTGAAAGATCATGATATAACGAATGAGTATAATCACGCAAAGGCTTGATACCAGAAATTGCAGTACGATTTTTCTTGCCAGTTCGGCTCAGAATCATATTTTTAAACTCTGCTAAATCATAGGATATGTTCACTTGTCGTTCTAAAGACTCTACTCCATCACGCACCTCGCTCATAAAATCATCATTAGAGATTCCAATAAAACGAGTATTACTATCGGAAAAACCTGAGAAAAATGAGCTCATTGCTATCTTTAGACCACGCAGGATAGAAGTCTTACCACAACCGTTCACACCAAACAGTAAGTTTACAGTTGGTTTGAACTGCAAGTGATATTCTCCGAAGCAACGGAAATTATTGAAAGTTATCGACGTTATATTCATATGATATTTCTAATTGATACTTGCCTACAAAAGTACGACTAAAAAAAGCAATTTGCCAAATATTTCTCTTATTATTTACGCTCAACTATTACTTTTTCTGCAAAAAATGAATTCTGCAAGGATACCACCGCCCTAATATGCCCATGGCGATAGTGATGATGCATGGGGTATAGACCAAGATATTGAAGATAGCTCCCAAGTCATCGCTTTTCGCACGAAACCCCAAGAGCATCTGCAAGAGATATTGTATGGCAAGTCCCGTCATACCTGCAAGTATCAGCCAGCGTGACCACTCATAGCGTCGGTGCGCCCACTTCATGTGCAGGCGGGTGATGCCGAGGATAAGGGCATTGATGAGCATGAATATGAAAATGCGAACAGGGGCTTTCATGTTCAACGAACGATGTACAAGGCTGTTTACCGTGAACTCAACCAAGCTTGTGTAAGGTATTTCCAACTTGACAGTTTTGTTTGTTCACTATTTTGACAAGTCGAAATATGTATCTCTTGGCTGCTGGCAGAGATTGGGGGTAGCAACCATTGGACGGATCAAACAGGGGGAAAGGTATGGGGAAAGGACGCAATGAAGGTTTTTGGCCTAGGATGGACTTTGTTAAATGGATACGGAGAAATAGTTAATGGGTCGTTAATTCATGCTAATCGGCTTGCATTCGGCGGGACGGAAGGTTATCTTTGTATAGAGGCTGCGCCAAGGCAAATGGTGAGCCAGGCTTCTTGGCATGAACGGCAGGAAGAGGCGAATGGATAAAATGTAAAAAAGAATCAAAAGAAACAATGATGAAAAAGTTAAATTTCTTATCAATCTCTCCAGTTGGGAGTCGGAAAAGACCGTTCTCGTATCGGTCTCGTATCAATCCCGTATTGATCCCGTATCGATCCCGTATCGTTCCCGTATCGTTCTCCTATCGTTCTCCTATCGTTCTCGCTTCCGGAAGCGGAAACAATACGGAAACAATACGGAAACAATATGAGGTCGATATATGCTGGAAGGGAGGACGATACGTGGTAGGTACATGGTGAAGCGTGGCAGATGTCAGGACAGGGAGAGGAGCAAAGGCAGCCCGTTGAGAAGGACCAAAAAAGAACCGAACCAACGGATGCTGATTCGGCTCTGTGCTTAACGTATTATCTTTTCTTCTCTGCTAACCCACAGCGAAAATCATTTGCCGTCGCAGCAGTTGGAATGGCATCCCTCCTTGATCACCTCCTCCTTGGTAGTGAGGCGCGTCTTGTAGCCAATCTTCTCCAGCGACTTCTGAATCTTCTCCACTGTGGTCTTGTCGGCATCATAGACTACCGTGATCTTCTGCGTCTCGGCAGAAGCCTGGATGTCCTTCACACCCTTGACGAAGCGAAGGTTCTCCTTCACCTTGTTCTCACACTTTCCACACTCCAGTTCGGGATTGGTAGTGAGGATGACCGTCTTGATATCCTTGGCCGAAACAGCCACCACCGTGAGCAGCATCAGCAAAAATCCAAAAAATCTCTTCATAACTTGATTCTCCTTGATTATCTTTTTTTACATATTTTTGTTCGTATGAAACCTCTCTCCGACGAAAACAATTCTTCTTTGTCCCCTTAGAAGTGAGCACGGACGCCCGCATAGACCATGGCTCCGCTGATCGGTCCATAGACGAGCGTAGAGTCGAAACTGTCGCTCCACGGATTCTCACAACCGATGATCGGATGCTTCTGCTTGTAGCCCGTCAGATTCTCTCCACCCGCATAGACAGCGAAGTTGCGGAACTCGCGCGTGACCTGGACATTGAGCGTGGGATAAGCCTTGTAGGTATTGTCCCAAGAGGCAGAACCATCGGCCAGCGTGTAGGACTGAGGCAGACGACCACCGCCATTGAGGGCGAAGGTGGCATCAAACTGCCAAAGCCCCAGGCCCGGCTTGTAGCTTGCCGTAAACAAGCCCTTGTAGCGACTCTGCAACGGTTTGGCGCGCAGCACACCACCATAAGTGGCCCGCACGAGGTTGTAGCGGTAGGCGGCCGTGAGGTCGAGACCCTTGATGGGCGTGATGCTGGCATCCACCTGGAAGGTATGGGAGTAGCTACTACCATCCAAGTCGGAGATCGTGATGGTCTTCGGATCGCTATCGTAGTCGATGATGGTCTGGTTGAGGAAGTGGGTATAGAAGTACTCCGCATTGATCTTCAACGTCTTATCAGCGATGGGAATCATAAAGGCCGTGCTGACACCATAGTTCCAAGCCTCCTCCTGGCCCAGTTTGCCGATCACGAGTTGGCGGCCGCTGGCCATGACATAGTTGCTCTCAGCCAGCACGTGCGGCGAGCGGTAGCCCTTGCCCGCCGACAGGCGAAGCGTGACCACATCGTTCATCACCCACTTCACATGAGCGCGCGGCGTGAGGAACGTGCCATAGACGTTGCTATGATCGACACGGAGACCCGCCATAGCCACGAAGCGCTGGTGGAGGTTGAACGTATATTGCGCATAGGCACCGGGGACGGTCTCGCTTTCGATCATCGTCTCCGTGGGGAGCGTCGCGTCGTGGACGAGGCGCACATTCTGATGGAGGTAGTCGTGGTTGAGGCTCAGACCGGTCGAGAGATTGTGCTCATGACCCAGGTTGGTCTCAAAGACGAGAGAGGCGTAGGCATTCTTCTCGTTGACGTCATAGATTTTCAGTCCGTAGCCCGCCTTCTGCTGGTGCATGGAGACGTTGCCCATCAGGGCGATACTGCTCTCCTGCTCGTTCTCGAAGACGTAGGCATGCTTCATCGACGCCTCGTAACGGTTGGTCTCAATATCTATTTTATACAGAGGCTTACCATGGGGATTGGCGTGACCTTTCACCTGTCCCGTGTTGCGGTCCTCCTTGAGTGCTCCGATGCTGCCATGGAAGATATACTTACCCGAACGAGCCCACCAGCGATTCTGGATGTTGTACTGTCTCACCTGCGGATCGTCCTGGAATCCATCGCCATTGCCATCATGATGATTCCAGTTGTTCTCAAAGTGGGTCAGCAGCTCGGTGGCGCAATTCTCATTGCCATTGATATGGAGATTGGCCATCGCATTGGCCTCAAACTTACCCATGCTGCTGCCATAGAGATTGAACTGCACCTGCTGCTCGTCCTCCGGTTTCAGATACTGGACGTTGATCTGTCCCGTCATGGCCTCGTAGCCGTTCTTGACGGAGGCGTTGCCCTTCGACACCTGGATGCTGTTCATCCAAGATCCAGGGACGTAGCCCAAGGCAAAGGGAGCAGCCGAACCGCGGAAGTTGGGCAACAGCTCGGACAACATCTGCACATAGGTGCCGCCGAGGCCCAGGAGCTTGATCTGCTTCGCTCCCGTGGCAGCGTCCGAATAGTTGACATCCACGGAAGGGTTGTTGACGAAACTCTCGCCGAGGTTGCAGCAAGCGGCCTTGAAGAGCTCGCCCTTGAGCATCGCCTGGCCGTTGATGGCACCACCCATCGAGCGGACGGTCTGTCGCTTGGTGATCGTCACCTCGTTGATATGTTGGTCGGGCAGCATCACCTCGGTCGTATCCGAAGCGATGGAGACGGGATCTACGGAGCTCGCCGCCCCACTCTGGGCATGGACAAGCGTGGGCAACAGCAGGGAGGCTGCCGCAATGACGCACTTATTCTTACTCTTTCTGTGATTCATTTTTCTTGATAATAATGAGGTCGGTACACTCGTTTGTACTTTGACGGTGCAAAATTAGGGGAAAACTCTTGCAACCGAGTTGCAAAATGGTGTAAAGCTGAAAAATGAGGGTAAATAAAGGAATCCTTAAAATGAGGGACAAATAGGGGGAAAAAGAAAAACCTTGCAACTCTCATGAATTGCAAGGAATCTTGGAGGGTGGAAGGTGGGACTCGAACCCACGACATTCAGAACCACAATCTGACGCTCTAACCAACTGAACTACGTCCACCATGTTACACTCAACAAGCTTTCTCGTTAAGCGGGTGCAAAGGTAGAAAGAATATTTCGTTCGCGCAAATTTTTGCGGCATTATTTTTCAAAAAAGTACTTTTTACCCTGTAAAACACTTAGCAGCCCCCTTTTTCTCCTTGTTAGATATATAAAAGGAGCATCGGACCCAGGGCGGAGACATTGCCGACGGAGAAGTCCTCGGCTCACCATGCCACGCTACTCGGCCGCATGGCCATGGCTGTTGGACTCCGTCTTGCTCTGGCTGCTGCCACTCACCGTCCCCGTAGTATCCTCGGGAGCGGGCTGCTCTATCTCCTCAGGCACCTCCTCTTCCACTTCGGGCTGTTCGGGTTGCTCGACGATCGTGTCAACCTGCGTTTGCGGTTTGTCGTCCACCACCGGTTCCTCATAAGGAATGGTATCGGCAGGCAGGACATCAGGCTGCTCGGGCTGCGACGACGAGGTAGAGAACATGGCGAAGCCTATCACGGTCACTACCAGCACCACTACCGCCACACCTATCCACAGCCAGCGCCGGTTGGGGCGGTCGTCCTCGTCCACCGTGGCTGCATGCCAAGGATTCTTCGGGCCGCCACCCGTGGGTCGGGGCACCTCGTAGTGCTCACCCTTGGCAGCATTGGGCAGCGTGATCTGCATCACGCCATGACACTCCGGACATTGGCATTCGACCGTCATGCCCGGTTCGGCATCGATGATAAACTGCGTTCCGCAGTTGTCGCAAGTAATCTGATATTTCATTTATTACTCCTTTCCAAGTTTGATCAAGACTGTGCTTGACAGTGCTTCTCCAGTTCAGGCTTCACGGCCTGGAGCACCCTTTCGGTCGCTCCCGTGAGTTTTTCGACAAAGGCAGCTGCCCGTCCCGCACTCTCCTGGAGGAAAGCCTCATCCTTGGTGAAACGGTCCATCAGCTGAGCAAAGCCCGCATCATCAGAGACCTCGAAGCCACCCTGGGCCGCTATCAGTCCCTGCGCCTCCTGGAAATGCTTGTTGTTGGGTCCGAAGAGGACCGGCATACCCCATACCGCAGCCTCCAGCACATTGTGGATGCCCACACCGAAGCCTCCACCCACATAGGCCACGCGGCCATAGTGATAGACCGAGGAGAGAAGTCCGAAGCAGTCGATGATCAAGACGTCGGCATCGGCCACGGTCTCCACGCTCGACTGGGTGTAGCGGGCCACCTTCTTGCCTTGCAGCAACTGGCGGATCTGCGCCAGGTGCTCCTCCTTGATGACATGAGGGGCGATGATGAGTTTCCACTCGGGATGGGAGGCAAAATAGCGAAGGAAGAGTTCCTCGTCGGGCAACCAAGAGGACCCTGCCACGAAGACACGGTCCGAGTCGCCGACAAAGCGCTCCACCAGGGGCAACTGCTTGCGCGCCTCCCTCACCTGGAGCACGCGGTCAAAACGGGTGTCGCCCACAACCTCCACCTGGTCGATGCCTATCGAGGAGAGCAGCAGGCTACTCTCCTCGTTCTGAACGAAGAAGCGGCTGAAGCAGCGCAACACGCGGCCATACTGCCGTCCGTAGGGACGGAAGAAGATCTGACCAGGGCGGAAGATGCTGCTCACGCTATAGGTCGGCACCCCGCGATGGTTCAAGATATGGAGGTAGTTGTACCAAAACTCATACTTCACGAAAAAGGCCATGACAGGGCGTACCGTGCGAAGGAAGCGGCGCGCGTTGCCGACGGTGTCGATTGGGAGGTAGGTGATGATGTCCGCCCCCTTGTAGTCCTTGCGCACCTCGTAGCCCGAAGGCGAGAAGAAGGTGAACAGGATCTTGTAGTCGGGAAACTCGCGGCGTATGGCCTCCATCAACGGACGGCCTTGCTCAAACTCGCCGAGCGACGCGGCATGAAACCAGACATAGCGAGCCGAAGGATCGACCCGCTGCTGAAGCACGCCAAAGGCTGCTTGCTCGCCACGCCACATCTTGCGCACCTTCGAGTCGAAGCGCGCAGCAATGCGGACGCCCAGTTGCATGGCATACATGATGAAGTTGTACATTACCTCTTGTAGGGTTGATGATTAGCTAATGACGTGAGAGACAGAATGGCGGGCGCGCCCGCCCGTTCTTATCCCAGTTCGCTGATGGCGCGATGGAGGCGACGGAGGGTCTCCTCCTTGCCGAGGAAGGCCGAGATGTCAAACATACCGGGACCCTTGCCGATACCGACAAGCGCCAGGCGGAACGCGTTCATCACGTCGCCGAGCTTGTAGCCCTTCTCCTCGACCCACTTCATCACCACTGGTTCCTGGCCCTCTACCGAGAAGTCCTCGACCTCCTGGAGCACCTGCGCCAGTTCGGTCATCTGCTGGGCGGAATACTCCTTCCAGCGCTTCTTCGCCGTCTTCTCGTCATACTCCGTAGGAGCGATGAAGAAGAAGGCGCAAAGCGGCCACAACTCATGGACGAAATCGACACGGTCCTTCATCATGTGGACCACCTGGCGCACACGATCCATGGTCGTATCGACGCCATTGTTGGCCACGATGGGCGCGAAGAGACCTGCGATCTCCTCGTCGCTCTTCCGCAACATATACTCGTGGTTGAACCAAATCGCTTTCTTGTAGTCGAACTTCGCTCCTGCCTTAGAGCACTTCGTGATGTCGAAGGCCTCCATCAGTTCGTCGAGCGAGAACATCTCCTGCTCCGTGCCCGGATTCCATCCCAGCAGGGCAAGGAAATTGACCACCGCCTCGGGGAAATAGCCACTCTCGCGGAAGCCCGTGCTGACCTCGCCCGTCTTCGGGTCTTCCCACTCCAGGGGGAAGACGGGGAATCCGAGGCGGTCGCCATCACGCTTCGAGAGTTTACCCTTGCCCTCAGGCTTGAGCAGCAACGGCAGGTGGGCGAAGCGCGGCATGGTGTCCTCCCAGCCGAAAGCACGGTAGAGCAGGACGTGGAGGGGCGCACTCGGGAGCCACTCCTCGCCACGGATCACGTGGCTGATGCCCATCAAGTGGTCATCGACAATATTGGCCAAGTGGTAGGTGGGCAGCTCGTCGTGGCTCTTGTAGAGCACCTTGTCATCGAGGATATCGGTCTTGACGTGGACGTCGCCACGGATCATATCGTGGACCACGACCTCCTCGCCCGGCTCCACGAGGAAGCGGACGACATACTGCTCGCCGTCGTCGATGAGCTGCTTGACCTCCTCGGCAGAACGCGTGAGCGAGTTGCGCATCGTCAGTCGCGTGTGGGCGTCATACTGGAAGTTCTTCACCTCAGCACGCTTCTGCTCCAGTTCCTCGGGCGTATCGAAGGCATAGTAGGCCTTGCCCTCGTCGAGGAGCTGCTGCACATACTCCTTATAGATCTCCCTGCGCTCACTCTGACGGTACGGGCCGTGGCTTCCACCGAAGCTGACACCCTCGTCAAAGTGGATACCCAACCAGCGGAACGACTCCAGGATATACTCTTCCGCTCCCGGTACGAAGCGGCTGGAGTCTGTGTCCTCAATGCGGAACACCAGCGATCCATGATGCTGGCGGGCAAACAAATAGTTGAACAAAGCCGTGCGAACACCGCCAATATGCAACGCTCCCGTGGGACTGGGCGCAAAGCGAACCCGCACCTGCGAAGACGCTGCTTCTGCTGTAAATTTTTCTTCCATCATAAATTGATAAGCGTGGATAGCCTAAAATTTTCGGCAAAAGTAATGCTTTTTTTTCGATTATACCATATTTTTTTCGTAATTTCGCCGAGTAAAGGCATTTATGCCCCTATACTAAGGGCTAAGAACCAACCAAAACGAACATTACGCATCATGAAGCAATTCAGACATAACGGCACCAGCAACTGGCCTTCCATCCTTACGCGCATAGCGCTCGTGCTGACGAGCGTGACCATCATCGTCCTGTTTTTGCCCCGCGACAGCAGCCGACTTCTGCACTATAGCGAGGGCCAGCCGTGGACGGACGGCGCCCTGATCGCCCCCATCGACTTCCCCGTCTTCAAGTCGGAGGCGACCCTGAAGTATGAGCGCGACTCCGTGCGCGAACGCTTCCAGCCCTACTTCAACTGGGACGACCGCGTGGAGGAGCAGTCGCTCCAGACATTTCACGAGAAGTTCAAGGACGGCATACCGGGACTGACGGGCAACTACGTCCAGATCATCGCCCATAGGTTGCACCAGATCTACGAGCGCGGCGTGCTCGACCCCACCCAGCTGGCGCAGTATAGCGATGGCGACACGACGACAGCCATCCGCGTCGTGACGGGCAAGGAGGCCGTGACGCTGCCCACGGATAGCGTGCTGACGACGCTCGGCGCCTACCAATACCTCTTCCTCGACGACCGTCTGATGCCGGTGAGGGCCAAGTTGCAGGCTTGCAACCTCAACGATTTCATCTCGCCCAACCTCCGCTACGACCGAAGCCGGAGCGAAATGGAGCTCAACGACAATCTCAGCCTCATCACGCAGGCAAGCGGAATGGTGCTCAAGGGGCAGCGCATCATCACCCAGGGCGACATCGTCACCTCGCGGATGATGCTCGTGCTCAACTCCTACGAGCGCGCCATGGCGAAGCAGAGCGCCTCGGAGAACGAATTGCGATCGACCATAGCGGGACAGACTATCTACATCCTGCTGCTCGTCTCGCTCTTCACCCTCTACCTGGCGCTCTTCCGCAAGGACTACTTCACGAAGCCGCGATCCATAGCCATGCTCTACGCCTTGGTCGTCTTCTTCCCGCTCCTGACGTCCTTTATGATGAAGCACCCGTTCTTCAGCATCTATATCATCCCGTTTGCCATCTCGCCCATCTTCGGGCGCGTCTTCATGGACTCGCGAACGGCCTTCATCCAGCACGTCACGACCATCCTCATCTGTGCCGTGGCCGTGAAATACCAGTATGAGTTTATCACCGTACAGCTGGTGGCGGGCCTCGTGGCGATCTACTCGCTCCGCGAACTGTCGCGAAGGAGTCAGATATTCCTCACGGCGATTCTCGTCACGGCTGCCTCAGCGCTGGTCTATTTCGCTCTCCAGCTCATCCAGACGGATGATGTCTCGAAGCTCGACCGCGCCATCTACTACCACTTCACGATCAATGGCTTCTTCCTCCTCTTCACCTATCCCTTGATGCTGGTGATCGAGAAGGCCTTCGGATTCACCTCGACGGTGACGCTCTTCGAGCTTTCCAATACAAACAACCCGTTGCTTCGCGAACTGAGCGAGAAGGCGCCGGGCACATTCCAGCACTCCATCACCGTGGGCAACCTGGGAGCGGAGATAGCCAACAAGATTGGGGCCAAGGCGCAACTGGTGCGTACGGGGGCGCTCTACCATGACATCGGAAAGATGGAGAACGCGGTCTATTTCACGGAGAACCAGGCGGGCTTCAACCCGCACGACAAACTGTCGGACACGGAGAGCGCGGCCATCATCATCGGCCACGTCACGGAGGGACTGCGCCTGGCCGAGGAGCACCACCTGCCACAGGTCATCCGCGACTTCATCGCCACGCACCACGGCACAGGACTGACGCGCTACTTCTACATCAAATATACCAACGAGCATCCCGACGAGGAGGTCGATGAGAGCCTGTTCCGCTACTCGGGTCCGAACCCGTTCACGCGTGAGCAAGCAATTCTGATGATCTGCGACACGGTAGAGGCGGCTTCGCGATCCCTCAAGGAGTATTCTCCCGAGAGCATCAGCGCCTTGGTCGATAGTATCATCCAGTCACAGGTGCGCGAGGGCTTCTTCAACGACTGCCCCATCACCTTCCGCGACCTGCAGACGGCCAAGAACGTGCTCATCGGGCGCCTGAAGTCGATTTACCACACCCGTATCTCCTACCCCGAACTCAGCGAGGAGGCTCGCAAGAAGGTGGAAGAGAAGAAAGAGGAGGAGGAAAAGAAGCGGGAAGAACTTACCGAGCAAGTGACGGAAGGCACGGAGAAGAAAGAGGAAGAGAACGTATAATTGGAATAAAATAGACAAACGTCCTGCCTCGTCAGGACATCGGGTAAAAAAGAGAATGGGACTCATCGGCCTTCGTTATGTGAAGGCTTGGTGAGTCCCTTTCTTCTATTGCTTCTATTGCTTCAATTTTGGTTCTTCCGGAAAATCGAGTGATAGGGGTTGTGCTGTTGCCAATACGCCCTGCTGAGTTAGGGAAAACAACAAATACAACTTTTACAACAAGTTACAACCTACTGTGTGTAGCAATCCTGCTGCAAGGTAAACAACAAAATACAACTTTTTTGGTAAACCATGAGCTTAAACAGAGCTTGCTTAAGTTATGCCATGGCGCGAAAAAGTGCCATAAAATGGAACACCTTCGCCTTGAATGCGCATCCTTACTGTCCTGGCGAAGCGTTGTTCATAGTTGTTTCCCTTGCAGCAACCCTTGGTCTGCATGGGCCTCGAAGAGGCGATGTCCCCGCGAAGCGTTGTTACTTGTTGTAAAAGTTGTTCAAGTTGTTTTCTATGTGTCCACGTCGAATCACACCATTTTCGAGAAGAACCTCAATTTTTCCTATCGCTATTAGGACAGGCGACCACTACAGGCTGCGGCGATAGATCTCTATCACTTCGTCGCGGGTCAAGGTCAGAAAGCCTGCCGTATTGCGCAGACAGACATCGGCATACTTTTCTATATCGTTTTCCTTCGCACCTATTCTCGTGATGGTCGTGGCCAAGCCGACCTTGCGCATCCAGATTTCCATAGACTCCAGTCCTTCGAGAGCCACGGCCTTGTCGTCCTTGCCCTCGGGACGCACACCCCAAACTTTGAGGGCCAGGCGCTTGAAGCGGGCCAAAACCTCGTCGCTCTTCTCCATCAGCAGGCGGTAGTAAGCACCCGAGACTGCCGAGAGCATATCGTCATGGCTGACATAGGCAAAGGCTGACACGGCCAATCCTAGCATATAGAGATCCCAGTTCATGACATTGTCATACTTCGCCAGGTCATAAAGTCCCCACGTTGCCGTCCACATAACATCGTTGTATGCCTTATGGACTCTTATGTCGTCCAAGAGCATGGGCGAATTATCTATCAAGTTTTGCATCAAACCCTCGAGCACGAAGTCGCTCGTATCGTCGTTGTTTCCCGAAAGATACTGCTCCAGGAGGCAGGACATAGTGCCGTATATGCTCGGCCTCGAGAAATAATCCGAGTCAGGATCGGCATAGACAAACTCCGGGCTGAGGATTGCAAAGTCTGGATTGCGGAAGTGAGTGAACAACAACTGACGATCCTTATTTGGGACGAACTCTGTTTCGAAACTGCAGAATTGATTAACCACCAACAGTTGCTCCCTTTCAAAGGAGATGAACGAGATACTATTCATCTCCGACCCTGTACTCAACTCCGTTAGCACCACGCCAACTGGTATCCATCGACTGTCGAGCTTGCCAGAATGCTTGAAGTAGTAGTCCCACGGATTCCGTTGTTGATAAGCAGAGGCCGAGACCGCCTTGGCATAGTCGGCCATCAATCCGCCACCTACGGCAAGGATGAGGTCCACGCCCTCCTTACGCACCTTGCGAGCACCCTCCAACACGCTCCCAATGTCAGGGCAAGGCATTCGTCTGTCATTGACAGTAAGGATGGGTTCCTCCAACTTCTCCTCATCCTTTACTGGCTCTATGCGACCATAGTCCCGATGGTTCACGAAAACTGGATTAGCCATGACTCCTCCGTCCTCGATAATGGTCTTGCCCGCCTCGCGTAGCACCTTGACCAGTTGGTCATAGATGCCAGAACGCTTGATGGAATCTCCGCCATAGGAGAGCATGACCTTCGGACCATAGTTTTTGAGTTCGTCACCGAGCAAGCCCAGCGCGTCCTCACCAAAATGTACTCTTGTAGGGCTGTAACAAGTAAAGTCTTCTGACATAACGTTTGTTCTTTTGTGATTGACGACGCTTGCAAAGATATCTATTTCCTTTGGTTCTCCCAAGTTTTTTTACGGAAAACTTACTGCAAGATCGCACACTTCCTTTGTTTCAATACAACTTGTTGAGTAGGAAGATCTACTTTTACAACATATTGAGCAATCATGCCGCAAGGTAAACATCATGAGCAACGCTTCGCCAGGACAAAAAAAATCAGGAAATGTCCAAGGCGAAGCGTTGTATATTGGTGTTTACCTACCAAACAACTTTTGGTTGCATGGGACAGGCGACCACTACAGGCTGCGGCGATAGATCTCTATCACTTCGTCGCGGGTCAAGGTGTGGTAGCCACCGGTATTGCGGGGACAGACGTCGGCATACTTTTCGATGTCGGCTTCCTTGGCATCGACCTCCGTGATGGTCATGGCGAGGCCGAGCTCGCGCATCCAGGACTCCATCGTCTCCAGTCCTTCGAGGGCCACGGCCTTGTCGTCCTTGTCCTCGGGACGCACGTCCCATACAGCGAGGGCCAGGCGCTTGAAGCGGGCCACGGCCTCGTCGCTCTTCTCTATCAGCAGGCGGTAGTAGGCACCCGAGACTGCCGAGAGCGTATGGCCATGGATGGCATTGGTAAAGGCTGCCACGGCCTGTCCCAGCATGTGGACCTCCCAGTCCGTGGCCTTGCCACACTCCGTCAGACCATTGAGGCCCCACGTGGCCGTCCACATGATATTGCTGCGCGCCTCATAGTCCTCGGGGTTGACCAAGGCCTTGCGCGAACTGACGATCAGCGAGCGCATGAGGCCCTCGGCCAAGTAGTCGCTCGTGTTGTCGTCGCTTCCCGAGAGATACTGCTCCAGGATGTGGGACATGATGTCGTAGATGCCCGCCACCATGTGATACTTCGGGACGGTGTAGGTAAACTCCGGGTTGAGGATGGCAAAGTCAGGATTGCGGAAGTGGTTGAACAACTTCAGTTCCTCCTTGTGCGAGGAGATGACCGATCCACTATTCATTTCCGATCCCGTGCCCGCCATGGTCAGCACCACGCCCACGGGCGTCCAGCGACTGTCGAGTTTGCCGAAATGCTTGAAATAGTAGTCCCACGGATCGCGCTCCTGGTAGGCTGAGGCCGAGACCGCCTTGGCATAGTCGGCCGTGGAACCGCCACCGACGGCGAGGATGAGATCCACCCCCTCCTCACGCACCTTGCGAGCACCCTCCAGCACTTTCTCGATGTCCGGATTGGGCAAGACGCCTCCGTCCTCGATGATGGTCTTGCCCGCCTCGCGCAGCACCTTGACCACCTGGTCGTAGATGCCAAAGCGCTTGATGGAGCCTCCGCCATAGGAGAGCATGACCTTCGGACCATAGTTTTTGAGTTCGTCGCCGAGCAAGCCCAGCGCGTCCTTACCAAAATGTACTTTGGTAGCGTTGTGATAAGTGAAGTTTCCTAACATAACCTTTCTTCTTTATGTGATTGATAACGCTTGCAAAGGTAGCCATTTTCTCACGATCTCCCGAAACCCTTTTTGGGGAAAAACTTACCCAAAAGACGGAAATCAGGTCTCCAGCGCAGCAAGGAAACTGCGGATGCTGGGAAAGAGCAAGTTGCTCCCCTCCCCCGCCAAAGCCTCGTCGGGGAGCGGTCCCGAGTTGATGGCGACCGTGAAGCAACCTGCTGCCACGCCCGCTCTCACCCCTAAGGGAGCGTTTTCGACCACGATGCCCTGCCACGGCTGCAAGTTGCCCGCCTTGCGCAGTCCCGCGAGATAAGGATCGGGCGCCGGCTTGCCGTTCTTCACGTCATAAGCCGTGGTGATATGCGCCTCGTCGAGGAAGTCGCCGAAGTCGTGGAGCAAGCGCAGGATGAGCGGCCGCTGTCCGCTGCCCGTGACGACATTGATGCTCAGTCCGCGAGACGCAAACCAGCCCATCAATTCGCGCACGCCGTCGAAGATACGCGTCTCCGGCAACTCATGGAAGTAGCGCGTCTTGACGTCATACATCCTTTGTGCCTCGGCCTCATCGACCTCGCGCCCCAGTTGGCGCTTCACATAGTCGCGGATCGTGTCCACGCCCCTTGCCCCCTCTGTGGCATAGGCGTCAGCCTCCGTGAAATGGATTCCGAAGTCGCTCATGGCACGCTTCCATGCCTTCGCATGATGGGGCATACTATCATAGAGCACGCCATCCATATCAAACAGTACGGCCTTGGGGTCAAACCGTTCGTAGCCGTGCTGATCCAAATAGTGCTTGATCTCGTTGTCGAACATAATCACTTGATTCCATCAAAAAGGCGACGTGTCAGAGTCGGAGAAAAGCCGTTAGGCCCTTGCCTTCCGAGACACGCCGCCATGCTATTGCTATCTCTCTTTACGCCTCCTGGCTCAGACGCTCCTGGATGGCCTTGCTCTCGGCCTCATATCCCGGTTTGTCGAGCAGGGCGAACATATTCTTCTTATACGCCTCCACGCCCGGCTGGTTGAAGGGGTTGACGCCGAGGACGTTGCCACTGATGCCACAGCCGATCTCGAAGAAGTAGATGAGCTGGCCGATGTAGTAGGCATTGAGGCGCGGCAGGGTGATACGGATCTGCGGCACTCCTCCGTCGGAATGGGCCAGGCGCGTGCCCAGCTCCGCCATCTTGTTGACCTCATCGACGCGCTTCCCCTCCAGGAAGTTGAGGCCGTCGAGGTTCTCCTCGTCGTGCGGGAAGAGGAGCTCATGCTCGGGTGTCTCGACGCTCAGGACGGTCTCCCAGATGGAGCGCTCGCCCTCCTGGATCCATTGTCCCATGGAGTGGAGGTCGGTCGTGAAGTCGCAAGACGCGGGGAAGATGCCCTTGTGATCCTTGCCCTCGCTCTCTCCATAGAGCTGCTTCCACCACTCGGCCACGAAATGGAGCTTCGGCTGGAAGTTGGCCATAATCTCGATCTTCTTGCCCGCCTTCTGGTAGAGCGCGTTGCGCACGGCTGCATACTGCGCCGCGATATTGTCGCAGTAGGGCACGTCCAGTCCTGTGGCCTTCTCCATGTCCTGGGCGCCCGCCACGAGCTGGCGGATATCAAATCCTGCCACGGCGATCGGGAGCAGACCCACCGGCGTGAGGACCGAGAAGCGTCCACCCACGTTGTCGGGGATGACGAACGTCTTGTAGCCCTCCTTGTCGGCAGCCGCACGGGCCGCACCCTTGTGGGCGTCGGTGATGGCGACGATCACGTCCTTGGCCGCCTCCTTGCCCCGCTCGGCCTCACATTGCTTCTTCAGCAGGCGGAAGGTGAGGGCCGTCTCCGTGGTCGTGCCGCTCTTGGAGATATTGATCACGCCAAAGCGCTTACCCTTCAGATAGGTGGTCAGTTCGTAGAGGTAGTCCTCGCCAATGTTGTTGCCGGCAAAGAGGATGACCGGGTTGCGGTCGTCGCGGACCAGCCACGAGAAACTATTGCCCAGGGCCTCGATGATGGCGCGTGCGCCGAGGTAAGAACCTCCGATACCGGCCACGACGACATAGTCGCACTGGCTGCGGAGCGTGTCGGCCACGGCCTGCACCTCGTCGAGAAACTCCGGTGTGATGCTCGACGGCAGATGCAGCCATCCGAGGAAGTCATTGCCCGGGCAGGTGCCCTGTTCCAAAGCGGTCTGAGCCGCTGCTACCTGAGGTGCGTAAGCCTCCAGGGTCCCCGGATCGAGGAAGGAGAGCGCCTTGGTGATGTCTAAACGAATCTTTTCCATAAACCTATTGTGTGATTTGTTGTGTTATTGTGTTGCGGATGGGTGGTGTCCATCCTTGTTATCCTTATTATATATATCCTATCGCCTCACGCCCCCGGATTGGTCATGTTCCTGATGGCCTCGGCGGCATTGGCCCTCTCGTAGAGGATGCGATAGACGGTGTCGAGCGTCGGCGTATGCAGGTGGACGTGGTGGGAGCGAAGCTCCTGGGCGATGACGTACATACACTTCGTGCCGAAATAGCCCTCGGCGATCATCTCCATCTCGGCCTGGGCCGCCTTGACGGTATAGCCCCGCCCGATCATGGCGCCAAACGTGTAGTTGCGCGAGAGGCGCGAGTAGCCCGTGACGAGCTGGTCGCCCAGATAGACCGTGTCGAGCATGTCTCGCCAGATGGGGTTGAGGGCATTGAGGAATGCGTTCATCTCCTGCATGGCGTTGGTCATGAGCACGGCGTGGAAGTTGTCGCCAAAGTCGAGCGAGCGGCAGATGCCGGCACAGATGGCATAGACGTTCTTCAGCACGGCCGCATACTCGATACCGACCACGTCGCGCGAGGTCTTGGTCTTGATGTAGTGGGAGCGGAGGACGTTGCTGAAGGCCTGGGCCCGCGCCTCGTCCGTGCAGCCCACGGTCAGGTAGGTGAGGCGCTGCTGGGCCACCTCCTCGGCATGGGAGGGGCCTCCGATGCAGGCCAACTGGCCCTCGGGCACGCCAAAGCGGCGGTGGACATACTCCGTGAAGACCGTGTTCTCGCCCGGCACGACTCCCTTGATGGCCGTGACGACAAACTTGTCGCGCATGGGCACGCGCACCTTGTCGAGCAGTTCCTTCGTATAAGGCGACGGCGTGACGAAGAGCAGCGTGTCGTAGTGGGAGACGATGTAGTTGATGTCCGACGAGAAGTCTATCTCCGCGACGTCGAAAGAGAGGTTGCGGAGATAGCCCGGGTTGTGGCGGAGCAGCTTGAAGCGGTCGATGGTAATCGGGCGCCGCACATACCACCCTATCTCGTGGGTGTGCTCCACTATCACCTTGGCCAAGGCCGTAGCCCAACTGCCGCTACCTATGACAGCTATACGTCCGTTTACCATCGCGCTTCCTGTAGTTGACTATTACTTTTTTATATGGAGTAATCCTTCGACCTATGCCTCCGTCTCAGCCGGGGTCACAGCGTCTATCCAGCGCTGGATCTCATCGACCGACGGCTTCTCATAGCCGAGCTTATACTTCTTGTTGATCTCGCCGAGCTTCTGCTGCAATCCCTGTGCCTTCTCGCCACAGATATCGGAGAGGAGGTTGAAGCCCGCCTTGCGGAGCACATAGACCCACTCCTCGGCCACGCCGATCTTGGCCCAGGCCTCGATACTGTCCTGCGGCATCTTCTTCTCCGGCTTCATCTGGGGGAAGAGGATCACCTCCTGGATGGTCTCCTGGCCCGTCATGAGCATCGTCAGACGGTCGATACCGATACCGATACCGCTGGTCGGCGGCATGCCATACTGCAGGGCGCGGAGGAAGTCGTGGTCGATGATCATGGCCTCGTCGTCTCCCTTCTCGCTCAGGCGCATCTGCTCCTTGAAGCGCATCTCCTGGTCGATCGGGTCGTTGAGCTCGGAGTAGGCGTTGGCCACCTCCTTGCCGTTGACCATCAGCTCGAAGCGCTCGGTCAGTCCGGGCTTGCTGCGATGCATCTTCGTCAGCGGCGACATCTCGACCGGATAGTCCGTGATGAAGGTCGGCTGAATGAACGTGCCCTCGCAGAACTCTCCGAAGAGTTCGTCGATGAGCTTGCCCTTGCCCATGGTCTCATCGACCTCCATGCCCTTGGAGAGGCAGAAGGCGCGGATCTCCTCCTCGGTCTTGTCCGTGCAGTCGAAGCCCGTCTTCTCCTGAATGGCCTCGAGGATGGGAAGGCGGCGGAAGGGGGCCTTGAAGGAGATGACGTGGTCGCCATGCTTCACCTCCGTGGCGCCGTTGTTGACGGCCTTGCAGATGGTCTCGAGCAGTTGCTCGGTGAAGGCCATCATCCAGTTGTAGTCCTTATACTGCACATAGAGCTCCATGCAGGTGAACTCGGGGTTGTGGAACTTGTCCATACCCTCGTTGCGGAAGTTCTTGCCGATCTCATAGACGCCCTCAAATCCGCCTACGATCAGTCGCTTCAGATAGAGCTCGGTGGCGATACGCATATACATATCGACGTTGAGGGCATTGAAATGGGTGATGAAGGGGCGGGCCGAGGCACCTCCGGCGATGGACTGGAGGGTCGGGGTCTCCACCTCGGTATAGCCGTGGCGGTCGAAGAAGGCGCGCATGGTGCGAAGCACAGTGGCACGCTTCAGGAAGGTGTCCTTCACGCCGTCGTTGACGACGAGATCGACATAGCGGCGACGGGCACGCAACTCGGGGTCGTCAAACTTGTCATAGGCCACGCCGTCCTTGTACTTGACGATGGGCAGCGGCTTGAGGCTCTTCGACAGGAGGACGAGCTCCTGTGCGTGAACGCTGATCTCGCCCATCTGGGTCTTGAAGACGAAGCCACGCACGCCGATGAAGTCGCCGATGTCGAGCAATTTCTTGAAGACTACGTTGTATAAGTTTTTGTCCTCGCCCGGGCAAATGTCGTCGCGGGTGATGTAAACTTGGATTCTGCCTTTGCTATCCTGAAGTTCGACAAAGCTGGCCTTGCCCATGATACGGCGGCTCATCATACGTCCTGCAATGATCACCTCGCGCTTCTCGTCCTCCTTAAATTCGTCTCTGATCTCGGTAGAGAAAGCGTTGGTAGGATATTCTGCTGCGGGATACGGGTCGATACCCATCTCGCGCAGCTGCTGCAAACTTTGTCGGCGGCCAATCTCCTGGTCGCTCATTTCTAAAATGTTCATATTACCTAAGATATGATTCTATAATTATTTCTACGTTTGCAAAGATACAAAGAATATTCCGAAGGGCGTATCTTTTTACTGTTTTTTAGCGTATTGCGGGGAAAACAACCGTGGAAACAGCGTGTCACGGGGAAAAGAATTGCGAAAATAGTAGAAAACAACCGGTATAACCAATAACGGGTCCATCGCCGGGACACATAGCAAAAGAACTTGAACAAGATTTACAACAAAGAACAAACAACGCTTGCTTGTCCAACCAAGTTAGCTTTCTTCACTCAATGTCCATGACGACGTTAGGACAAGTGAAGAAAACAACCAATACAATATTTACCTGTACGCTTGAAATTATCCAATACGCCCTGAAAGGGCAGAAGTTCCTAGCCCAGGGCATCGCCCTGGGTAATTATGAACGCCAACCTGTCGCCCTGAAAGGGCAAAAGCTTTAAAGAAGCAGGCTATAAACAATTCTTTTGCCCTTACAGGGCGTCTTGTTGATTGCTATTATCCCCAGGGCGATGCCCTGGGCTAGGAGCTTTTTGGGCTTTCAGCCCGCTTCAACCGACACGAAGCGTTTTATCTCCTTGTAAATGTTGTATTGGTTGTTTTCTCTACTCAGCAGACCATTTTGATACTACCGGGCCACCTGCTTGACAACCGTGCCATCGGCCTGACGGCGGAGGACGATGCCGTGGCGCGTGGGCTGGCGGAGCCTGCGTCCGTCAGGACTGTAGCAGACCGAGGGTGCGGGGGTGTCGAGGCGCGGACGCGAGAGGATGGAGGTGGAAGGCAACGACTGCAAGCGGGGCGTGACATAGGAGTCGGCGTAATAGACGCGGTCGGGCCCCACGTTGACGAGCAGGGTCTGGGTCTTGTACTCGGTCTCGTAGGTCTCCGTGGAGGGATTGTAGTTGAGGACCAGCATCTCCTTCAGGTCGAAGGGGTCGAGCTGGGAGGATTCGGGCAGATAGTCTGCAGGCATGGCGAAGAGGTGGAGACAGGACCACGTATCGACACCAAGGTATTGCGGAAGGACGGTAATGCGGTTGTCACGCCATTCGCCCACCACCCAGTAGGTCTCGTCCCTGTTGGAACTGTAGGGCAACTGCCAGTAGATCTTGTCGCCATCGCAGACGGCAGGCACCTCCTCGTCCATATCATCCTCTATGAAGGGGTTATAATGGACGAAATGGATGGTCTGCTCGGGCTTTCCCTCAGGCTTCTGCGTGGGCTCATAGCGGAGCGGCACGATCGTGGTCAGTCCCTCGCCATAGCAGCTCCAGCCGCCCGTGGCCGTGGCCAGTCCGAGGATGTAGCGGGGCATTCCTTGTTCGTCGAGTCCCCCGTCCACCAGGGCGAGCGTGTCGCCGCGCAGGGTGAAGCGGACGTCGGTCTCAGCCTCGTCGGGCAGACAGTCGAGCTCCCCGTCGCCCCGGTCGCTGAGCACCATGCGACGCGCATAGAAGACGGTCCCATCGTCGCCCTCAAACATCGCCTGGGGCAGACGCGCCACGAGGGTGTCGCCCCCCGCACGGTCGAGTTTGAGCCACGTGTCGGTGGGAAAGAAGACGAAGGGATTGGACAAATAGACGCTGCCGTCCTCGGCCTCCACATAGTCGGCCGTATAATACTCCACGCTGTCGAGGTAGGCCACGCCCTCTCCCGGGTCATAGAAACTGGTGGCGCTCCTCACCTGGTTGGCATGGATCGTGCCCTCGGGCGCCTCGTAGCGGATGGTCTCCGCGCCTGGAAAACTCGTTTGCGCCGCCGTGCCCAGCGAGAGGAGGGAGGCAGCGACCAATGGTAATAGTCTGATTTTGTTCATATCGTAAATAGTTGAAAAATTGGTGAATACTGCGTAGCGAGCGGAGCGCCCTTAGGCGAACGGAGACCACGACTTCCACCGCTTTAGGCGAGGAGGTACCACATATACCCGCCAAAGGTGAGCACGAGGACGGCTCCCTCCCACCGCTCGATGGTATATTTGGTGAAGGAGAAAAACCAGATCATGATGGTCGAGACGAGCATCATGTAGAGATCCACGTTGGTGATGCCCTCGATGTGCATGGGCGAGATCATGCCCGTGAGGCCCAGGATGAAGAGGATGTTGAGGACGTTGCTGCCCAGCACGTTGCCGATGGCAATGCCGCTATTGCCCTTCTTGGCCGCCACGACACTCGTGGCGAGTTCGGGCAGCGAGGTGCCGCCCGCCACAATGGTCAGTCCGATGACGGCGTCGCTCACGTTCAGCGCCCGTGCCACCTCGGTAGCGCCTCCGACAAAGAGGTTGCTGCCGCCGATGAGGGCGGCCAGGCCCACGACCATCCACAGGCCGGCCAGCCAGCCCTTCATGGGTTGCTTGGCAGAAGCCTCGTCGGCTGCGGCCTCCTGGGCTGTCTGACCTTGGGTTGTCTCTCCTTGGGCTGCCTGCGGCGCAGGCTGGGCCGAGGTGGCGCCCTTGATCGTGAGGCGCATGAAGACGAGGAAGAAGACGAAGAGGATGGCGCCGTCGAGGCGTGTGATGACCCAGTCGTTCTGACACATCATGAGTAGGACGACCGAGGCCACGAGGGCGCAGGGCACGTCCTTGAAGACCGTGGATCGCAGGATCGTCATAGGGGCCACGAGGGCGGCCACGCCCACGATGAGCAGGGCGTTGAAGATATTGCTTCCCACGACATTGCCCACGGCCAGGTCAGGAGTGCCCTTGAGGGCGGAGACGACGCTGACGCAGAGCTCGGGCATAGAGGTGCCCAGGGCGACAATGGTCAGTCCGATGACTATCTGGGGCACACGGAGCCGCTCGGCCACGGCCACCGCCCCCTCGGTGAGTCGGTCGGCGCCCCAAAGGACGAGCACCACGCCCACCACGATCCACAAAGCGTTTAGCAACATACTTTTCTTTCTGTTTTATTTCTACTTTTTAAATGATGTCTCCCTCAGCCTCTCGGTCCTTGGAAGGAGCGAGATTCGCATCCGCCAAAAAGCAAAAAGCGTATCTCCGATGCAAAAATACGAAAAAACCCTGAATGCCAAAACATTCAGGGCTCATTTTTCTCTTTTTGCCTATAAAGGGAAAGGACAAGCAACAAGACGTGGACAAACGTCCTGCTTATAAGGGAAAACAACCAATACTACCAATACAATCATGAACAACGCTTCGCCTTGAGCAATCTTGCTGCAAGGTAAACAACAAAATACAACAAAGGGTTCCATGAAATGGAACGCTTCGCCAGGACAAAATGTCAGGAAATATCCAAGGCGAAGCGTTGTTACTCAACTTTCGCATGTAAGCTCCACACGCCCTGAAAGGGCAGTAGCTCCTAGCCCAGGGCATCGCCCTGGGTTATTACGGACGCAAACCTGTCGCCCTGTAAGGGCAAAAGCTTTAAAAATCCAGGCAATATATAAGGCTTTTGCCCTTACAGGGCGTATTGTTGATTGCTATTATACCCAGGGCGATGCCCTGGGCTATGGTCTGTTGGGCTTTCAGCCCGTTTCAACCGTACAGGTCGAAAACCATCACGCTGTTTTGCTAACGGGCGTCAGAAGGGGCGTCCTCCGGGATGACCCATGGGCGGGCGTCCACCCGGAGGACCCATAGGCGGACGGCCACCCGGGGGTCCCATAGGCGGGCGTCCACCCGGAGGTCCCATCATCGGGCCGTCGTCTCCACGGCGCACGCCTGCTGGATGCTGCGGCTTGCCTCCGAAGAGGTTGAAGCGATAGGAGATCTTCAGGAGCGCGTAGCTATTGATGCTGTTATACTCCGTGTCCGTGCGGCCCATGGCGTTGACCACGCGCGAGAGGTTGCTCTGCTGGTGGAGGATGTCGTAGAGCTGGAGCGAGATCGTGAGCGGCTTGCCACGCAGGAAGCTCTGCGCCACCTGGGCGTTCCAAAGCAGCTCGTTGCTGTTGAGCGAGGCGTCGTTGTAGCCTCGGCGACTGTTCATGTGGAGGTCCGTGGAGAGGCTCGTGCCCCAGGGCGCCGTGAGGTTGATGGATCCGCCGTAGGCGAAGCGCCAGGTGTTGAGGTTTTGTGCCGACTGTAGCTGGTTCTTCGTGTGGTTGTACTCCACCGACCCGTCGAGGGCCACCTCCAGCCAACTGTTGCGATAGCTGAAGGTCAGTCGCTCGCTGAGGTTGGTCTGATTGGTGATGTTGCGCTCCACGAGGCTCTGCCGCGACTGCTGCAGGAGCGAGGCGTAGCGGTTGAGATCGACGGTCGTGAAGGTATTGACATTCCAAACGCCCAGAGTGTCGATGCTCGTATTGAACATCACGCCCGCGTTCAGGTTCCAGTTGCCATTGATGTTGACGGGCCTCACCACGCGGGCTCCCGAACTGGCGTCGTAGGTCACGCTATTGCCGATGGCGTTGTGGACGGAGGCGAAGTGGAAGAAGGTCATCCACGACTGCGTGTATCTCTGCCGGTAGCCATTGTAGAACATGTGGATGCGATGGGTGAAGGCGGGTCGCAGGCCCGGGTTGCCGACGCTGACGTTCTGCGGGTCGGTATTGTCCGTGATGTCGAGCAGCTGGCTCATCGTGGGCTGTGTAGCCGATCCGCGGTAGAAGAGGCGGAGGTTGCTCTGTGGCGAGAACTTATAGCGGAAGTCGATGGTCGGACTCCAGTCGAAGGAGTTGCGGACCGTATCGACGTGGACGCCGAGGTAGTCCTGCTGGTAGATGCTGTGCTGCGGCTGGAGCTGCACGCCGGCGTTGAATCGCCACTTCTCCTGGTTCATGCGGATCATGAGCTGGATATTCTGCGTGTGGGTCTTGTACTCCGAGTAGCGGCTCAGCGACTGGTCGAAGTAGTTGCCGAGGGGCTGCTGCAGCAGGGCGAGGTAGCTGCCCCAGGAGCGGTAGGCGGGCTCTACGCCGTCGAAGTAGCCGCCGCCGAGCGAGGAGAAGTCGTAGGTGGATCGGTCGCTCTTGCTCAGGGCGTAGTTGTACTGGTAGGCCAGCTGCAGGTAGGTGCGGCGGGCGATGGGCTCGCTATAGGTGGCCTCCACGCCGATGCCGTGGCTCTTGGTGGGCATGAGGTTGTAGCGGTAGGCACGGTAGATGGAGTCCTGGCCCATGGCGTCGAGCAGCTGGTAGTATTGCAGGTCCTGGGTGGAGAAGGTCTTGGCGTCGGCGTCGTTGTAGTTGCCCTGCAGCCGGAGCGTGACGTTGCGTCCGTTGGCCGAGAGCTTGCGGTTGACCTGCAGCGAGGCCCGTGCCGAGGTGTTGTCGCCATAGGTCACGGTCGTGTTGCGCTGGCGGTTGACCAGGGTGCCCTGGGCCTGCATGGCCGCGAGCAGGTCTTCGGCGAGCGGGTCATCGCCCTGGGCATAGGGATCCTCTGAGAAGGTGGCCGAGGTGCTCACGTCGAGGCCGTCGTTCTTGCTGAGCTGCAGGCTTGGCCGGAACATCACGTTCCACATCGAGTCGGGGGTCCACTCCAGGCGGAAGCGTCCGTCCCAGCTGTTGGACCGCGTGTACTGCTGGCTGATGCGGCGCGTGTAGGCGTGCTGCGAGGCCAGGAAGTTGTCGGAGAAGACCTTGGCCTGCAGGTCGCCGTTGTTGTGGTTCCAGCGCAGGGATCCGTCCCATTGCCAGGTCTTGCCGTTGTCGTAGTTCATATTGATGCCCGCCATCTTGGTGTTGTTGAGCCCCTGGCGGGTCTGTCCGAATCCGCCCCGTCGTCCGCCGCCAAACATCATGTCGCCGACGTTGTTGGCCGAGAGGAAACCCATCATGCGGAAGTTGTCCTTGAAGTAGGCCGCCATGCCGCGCTCGCTATAGCGCCCGTGGTTGCCCATGGAGAGGTTGATGTTGGAGAAGAATCCTTTGTTCATGCCTTGCTTCATGCCGAAGTCGAGCACAGTCTGCTCCTCGCCGTCGTCGATGCCCGTGACGCGGGCCAGGTCGCTCTGTTGGTCGTATGCCTTCACCTTGTCGATGATGGAGGCGGGGAGGTTCTTCAGCGCCGTCTTGGTATCGCCGGTCATAAACTCCTTGCCATCGACAAGGATCTTCTTCACCTCCTTGCCGTTGATCTTGATCGACCCGTCGTCGCCTATCTCTGCGCCGGGCAGCACCTTGACCAGGGCCTCGACGGTCGATCCCTCGGCCACGCGGTAGGCGGAGGCGTTATACTGGAAGGTGTCGTTCTTGAGCACGACCTTCGGGGCCTGGGCGGCGATCGTCACCTCGCGCAGCACGTGCTCGTCGGCTTGGAGCGTGAGGGCGCCGACCTCCTTGTCCTTGCCGCCAGCGACCACGACGTCGTGGCAGAGCGTGCGCATGCCGATGAAGGAGACCTTGAGGATGTAGCGGCCGTCGCGCGGGGCGGCGAGCGCAAAGCGGCCTGTGTCGTCGCTCGTCGTGCCCGAGACGTAGGTGCTGTCCGACCCCAGCAGCTGGACGACGGCGTAGCCGAGGGGCTGCTTGTGCTGGCCGTCGATGAGCGTGCCCGAGACGGTCTGCGCCTGGGCCGAGACGCCAACCAGGACCAGGAGTGCCACCAGGACTATACTGATTCTCTTTCTTATATCCATCTTGTTCTTGTGTAGTTACTATTGTTTTGCTCTTGTTCTTGCTTTTGCTCTTGTTTTTACTTTCTATCTATCGCTTCGTCCTGCCTTAGGATGCGCCAGCGGCCCAATGGTTTAAAATGGGCTCGCAGAAAACGCGACCTGCTGATGGGGAAAAACAACTAAAGTTGCCAATACGTCCTGCTGCCAGGTAAACACCAAAACACAAGGCTTGCGGGGACATAATTCCTGCTGAATTTGGGAAAACAACAAATACAACTTTTACAACAAGTAACAACGCTTTCGATAAGCCATGCGCAGAACCGAGCTCGCTCGAGTTTAGCCATGGCGAGAAAGGGTACCATGAAATGGAACCTACACGCTTCGCGCATATTGCAATCCTGCCTTGGTTTGCATGGGCCTCGAAGAGGCAATGTCCCCGCGAAGCGTTGTTCATAGTTGTAAAAGTTGTTCAAGTTGTTTTTCTATCATGTCCTGGCGAAGCATTGTATCAGTTGTTGTCTATATGCCCTGGCGAAGCATTGCTCGTGTCGTCTCGGTCTGCCCTTACAATCTTGCACACTACGCCGGGTGGATGCGCAAGAACGGAAGCCGGAATGTGTATTATTGTTAAAACAACCAGCTTTTGACCGTCGTTACGATGAAAAATGATAATTTTGTATAGAATAAGAACAGACAAAGAAAGGAAACAGATATGGAACAGAGAATCATCCTATCAGATCGTTTCGAGAGCGATCTCGCGCTGTGTATCTCCGAGTGTGAGCACGATGGCATCTTCGTCATCTGCGACACCAGTTCTCATCGCTTCTGCTGGAGCGAGATGGCCCACTTCCCCACCCTGCGCCAGGCAGAGGTGATCACGATCGTCGATGGCGACGCCAACAAGAACCTGCGCCAGCTCACGCGCGTCTGGGAGCGGCTGCAGAAGGGCGGAGCCAACCGCCACTCGCTCGTCATCAATCTCGGCGGCGGCATGGTGACGGACCTCGGCGGATTCGCGGCAGCGACCTTCAAGCGGGGCCTCAGTTTCATCAACGTCCCCACCACGCTGCTGGCCATGGTCGATGCGAGCGTGGGAGGCAAGACGGGCATCAACTTCGGGGGCATGAAGAACGAGATCGGCACCTTCCAGGATGCTTCCCGCGTCATCATCAATACCGACTGGCTGAAGACGCTCGACACGGACGACCTTCGCAGCGGCTATGCCGAGATGCTGAAGCACGGTCTCCTCGACAGCCAGGAGCGATGGGCCCGACTCGTCGGCTTCGACCTCTCGCAGCCCGACTGGCACGAGCTGGCCAAGATGATCGAGGCGAGCATCGACATCAAGCTCCGCTACGTCAGGCGCGACCCGCTGGAGAAGGACATCCGCAAGTCACTCAACCTTGGACATACTTTCGGCCATGCCATCGAGGAGTGGTCTCTCAGCCGCCAGGCGCTGCCCCACGGCCATGCCGTCGCCTTCGGACTGGTCTGCGAACTCTATCTCTCTACGCTCCGCACGGGCTTCCCCACGGAGCAGATGCAGCAGACCGTGCGCTTCGTACGCGAGTTCTACGGCACGCCGGCCATCAGTTGCCAGGACTACGACGAGCTCGTCACGCTCATGCACCACGACAAGAAGTCGCACCACGGAGAGATCCGTTCCGTGCTCCTGAGCGGTTTCGGCCGGCCCATCATCGACCAGACCGTCAGCGACGAGGAGGCTCGCCAGGCGCTCGACTTCCTGCGCGAGGGGGCCTAAAGCGCTCACCCACCCTCTTGTTTCGACCCGGGGCCCTGCCTGCCTCGGGTTGCGCCACGGCCTACGTGGCTCAAGACCCCCCCTTCCGAGACCCGCCTCTCAGAGGGGGATTTTTCTATGCCACAGTTTCTTTACTTTCATGATCTTTTTACTGGTTTAAGTTGTCGAAATGATTGCCTATCTCTCTATTTTCAGAAGCCAGTCGATAGCGGAGCAGACATGAATGCTTTTGCCTTCTACCACAATATCACGTGTCGTGGTCATGGCTATGAGCGTCAGGTTGTCACAACGCAATGCCGTCGAGGCTTTCACAAGCGAGCTAGTCTCGCGGTTGAAGGTCTTTGTGCTGTCGATGTCGTATGCCACCTGTATCAGCTCCACGGCCTTGTCTTGGTTGCACACTACAAAATCCACCTCTTTGGAGCGCGGCGACTCTTTGTAGTAGTATATATCCAAGAAGTCGTTGCTACACCTGCGCAGCAGTTCTATATAAACAACATTCTCCAAGCGCCAACCAATATTTTCGGGCGCAAAAGAGTTTTCACGATTGTTCTGCAGCCCACAATCCACGATATACGCCTTTGCGTTTCTTATGCGCTCTTTGCTCTTGAAGGAATGCTTGGAAAGCAATTGTATGAGAAATGCCTGGCGCAAATAACCGACGTATTTCTTTGCCGTTTGATCCGTTATCTTCAACACTTGAGAGATGCTATCGTAGTTGACCTCCTGGCACACATTGTTGATCAGGTGGTTGGCTATTTTCCGCAGGGCGTCCGTGTTGCGGATTTTGAAACGTTGCTGTATGTCTTTTGTGATGATGGCCTCCATGAGGCTCTGTACGTATCCGCGCTTATTGCGCAAGTTCTGCATTTCCGGAAAACCTCCATCATTGATATAGTCAATAAATGCCGCTTTCTTTTCGGCCTCGGCTTTGGTTGTGATGCCACGAGTGTCGATGCGACGGAAACAACAATATTCTCGAAAAGAGAATGGGAACAAATGGATTTCATTGTAACGGCCCGTCAAATGTGTTGCCAACTCTCCACTGAGCAGTTTGGCATTACTTCCCGTTACCACAACGTGTAGGTTGGAACGTAGAAGACGGTTGACAAACAAATGCCATCCATCAACATTTTGTATCTCATCGAGAAAGATGTACTGTATATCAGTACCATATACCTGATAGACACAAGAAAGCAACGTATTCAGGTCTTCTGTTTGCAATCTTACAAAACGGTCGTCATCAAAGTTGGCGTAGCCATAGTTGACGCGATGCTCCAAAAGCACCTTATGGCAAAGGGTCGATTTGCCACTTCGCCTCACTCCTATCACGACTTGTGCAAGCGGACTATCAAATTCAAACAGACTCTCCTCGTTCCGCATTACCCATTGTTCGGGATGATAGTTGCCGACATATTCTTTTTGCTCTGCCAATACTTGAAGCATGATTCTTTCTTCCACCATAACCGTAAGCTGATTGATCTATTCAAGTGCAAAAATACTGAAAATATTGAAAACGAGCAATTTAGCGACTTTAAAATTCGCTAAAATGCAGATTTCTCAGCTTTCTATCACGCTAAAATGCAGGTTTTTGATCTTTCTATCACGCTAAAATGCAGATTTCACGTCGTCCTATCACGCTAAAATGCAACAGACCGTCGGCGACGAGGAGGCGCGCCAGGCGCTCAACTTCCTGCGCGAGGGGGCATAGGGGGATTTCCCTCCTCGCTTTGGGTCTGTGGGGGCTCCTGGCCTGTCACAGGTTGGGCCCGCCCTTTGTGTGTCAGTATGTCAAAGACCGTGGAGACTTGGATTCTGCAGGGGAAGCGGGCGTCTGCCGTGGCCAATCGGGAGGCGGGCCTACCCAAGAATCGTGTTCATGCTGCAAAGTTAAGTCTTTCTGCCAACCCAATAGTGCGATACGATGCGATTGGATGCGATTGGGTGAGATAACGTGAGATAACGGGTGATAACGTGAGATAACGGGTGATGAGGGTGGAATGAGACGCAAGGGGACGCAAGGAGACGGAAATGCCCTTCTGTCGAAGCTTCGAGCAAATGGCTGGGGCCAGCGAGGGGAAGGGCCATCACAGAAAGGGCCTCAGAGAGGAGGACATCCTTGGAAGGGAAGGGCCTTGGAAAAAAGAGGCATCCCAGCACTTGAGAAGCCTCGGAGAAAAGAAGAGCGTTCCAGTTGTTCCAGTTATTCCAATTAATTTCGAGACACCCCCATTTTTCTCTTATTACCTATAACTACTTAATAACTAATTAGTTATATAGTATATATAGGGGTAATAGGATTTTGCATACCCTCAAAAAATAACTGGAACAACTGGAACTGGAATAAAGCCCACACACCCTTTTCTCTCTAAAAGGCTTATTACCAACAGATTATCCTTTTCTACTACTTTACTTTCACCTCTTTATTCGACAACACAGTCGATATGATAGCCGATAAAAGCCGAAGAAAATGGGGTAAAATAGTTCTCGCAAGCCTCACTTTCCGGTCTTTAGCCCGCAGAATTAACTACGAAAGTGGTACATCAAAATCAAGGTTTCACCACGATTTGAGGGTATCTTTTTCACAAAAACGCATGTTGAAAAGAAAAACCAAGGGTAAACAATCAAAAAAACGATCGCATGAAAAATGGGAAAATGGTTCATCCGAAAAATAGAGTGTCAAGGTTGTTTGCGTTGTTTCGATACAGCCTGCTGAGTAGGGGAAACAACAAGAACAATAAGTACAACGTATAACAACGCTTTCGATGAGCCATGCGTAAAACCGAGCTCGCTCGAGTTTTGCCATGACGAGAAAGAATAGCAGGAGAACGTTCGTGTAAGAGCTTGTAGCCTGCCCGGCAACAGTAATAAGATGCGCTACCCCGAAGAAATCCCGAAGCCTTACCGAAGGAAGGGAATAAGACAGAAGAGGACAAAAAAGGGCAGAAGACACGAGGAGAAGACGGCAGGAGGGAGGAAGCTTTCCCCCACCAAAAGCGCGTTATTACCATTCCAAGACTGGCGGACAAACAAGACCAAGGGGTTGATGCAGATCAAGATCGGGGGGGGGTAAGACAGGCTTTTGGAATGAAAACAATACAAATTAACGGATAAAAAGTTGGCAGTTTAGAGAAATTACAGTAATTTTGCGCCGTCAAAAGGGTAAACGCTCGTCGGTCATGATTTCGACAGACTTCGCACCCTGGGACATGAAAAAAGGAGAGAGAGAGGACATATTCAGGATACGCCAGTCACTTGATTGACCAACCGCTCCCATTATCACCATTTGATGAGGACTTAGCAAACGGAGTAGCTTCTATCAACATAGGAGCCAACTCTGCAGCGCCATGCCCTTCGGACAAAGGAACAAATCAAATCAAATTTATACACAGGATCAATTCTTATGAGAACTACAACATTGCAATCTTCCAAGGCATCATCCAGCCTTTGGAAACTTTTCGCAGCCCTGCTACTCGTGTGGCTACTCATCCCCGTAGGCCAGGTATCGGCGCAGACCAGCGGAACGCTCAAGGCCTACTGGAAATTCAGCAGACCCAACGGAACAAATGGCCAGCTGAACTTGTTCTGCGCAGCCAGCGGCGCAGAAAGCAACGAAATCACAGACTGGGCTAAGCCTGGATGGCAGCACACAGGAGCGTTTCACCAAAAGGAAATTGAGACCGTCGTAATTGAGGAGAGCTTCAAAAATGCCTTGCCGACTTCATGCCATGAATGGTTTAACAACTGCTCTTACCTTACAAAAATCGAAGGCATAGAAAACCTTAACACAAAGGAAGTGACGGACATGAGTCACATGTTCTATGGATGTACTTTACTTAAGAACATCGACCTTTCCCATTTCGACACAAGAAATGTCACAACAATGGAATACATGTTCTGTAACATGGGTGTTCCCCATGATAAAAAATCACCGCTATGCCTTGACCTCTCGTCATTTAACACCAGCAAGGTGGAAAACATGGGACACATGTTTGCAGGCTCTTGGCAAATTACCACCCTCGATCTTAAAGGTTTTGACATGAGCAATGTTACAAACACAGAGGCCATGTTTAACAATTGCTACGGGCTTGCATCCATCTACGCAAATGATTGGTCAAAGATTAGCACCATCACTAACAGCAAAGACATGTTTAACTACTGCGCTAGCCTTAAAGGCGCCAAGGGTTATACGCATGAAGGTACTGATGGTATCCAAATGGCCAACGGCCAAACTGGCTACTTCATGCCTACCTATAAGAATGAGGGCAAGGACACATACCCTGCGGTTGACATCAACATCGCAAGCTATCCGTCAGGCACGGTCAGCCTCAACCTCAAGAACAAGGAGACCTTCGAAGCACCCTATCCTTTCTTTATCGACAAAGGCACCTATACACGAGAGAACATGCCCTCCAACTGGGGCACAGTCTGCTTGCCGTTTGCCATTGACGTAGCAAATACGGAGAACAACTGCGAGTTTTATCAGCTTGACGGCATCAACGGAGAGAACATTACCGTGTCACAAATCACCACGACGATACCCGCCGGAACACCTGTCATCGTGAAGCGCACATCGGGCACTGACTTGAAGATTTTCTCTCCCACAGAATATGCTTCCATCGTTACCCAGCCCGTAGAGGGAACAGGCGTCAACCACTTGGTGGGCACATTCACCAACCAAGAACTGATAAAGCAGAACTGCTACTTCATCGCAAGGGATAAGTTTTGGCAGGTGACTGCCAAAGATGCAGAAGGCAACACCATCAAGGGTGTCTATGTGCCGCCTTTCCGTGCTTCCATCACGGCAGCTGAGGGCGAGACGCTGGCACAGTCGCTCGGCATTGTCATTGCGGACGAAACCAACGGTATCGGCCTCACACAGACCGTAGAAGACCTCCTGAGCGAGAAGGCTGAGTACTTCGACCTTCAGGGTCGTCGCCTCGATGGCCCGCAGAAGGGCATCAACATCGTCCGCATGGGCGGAAAGACCCGCAAGGTAGTGATCAAGTAATCGAATCATTCCACAACAATTCTTATCCATCAATCAAGAAATGAGCAAAAAAGTATATAGCAAGCCGACCATCACGGTCGTCATCATGAGCACCTCTCCCCTCCTCGCTGCGGTCTCTGGACCCAAATATGAAGGCAACCCATACGTGGCGCCTGAGAAGGACCAGCCCTATGAGTTCACAAAAGATGGCGTTTCCCTTTGGGAAGCCGAGTAGTCCCGACACCATCTCCCCGCAGATAGCGCAGGGATAAAACACCAGCCCCCGACAAGCCATTCTTCGATGGCCTGTCGGGGGCTTTTCATTGGTTCATCCGACAAACATGCGGAGGGCCCGCAAATGGTAAGGACAAGAGGCCCTACTCGTAGTGCATGCTCTTGGCGGGATGGATACGAGAGACGAGGAAGGAGGGGACGACAAGGGCGGCAACGCAGACCAGGAGCGTGGCCACGTTGAGGGCCAGGACGATGGGCCAGGAGATCTCCACGGGGACCGTGCTGACGTAGTAGGTCTGGGGATCGAGGCGCACGAAGCCCGTGAGGTGCTGGAGGGCGATGAGGCCCAGGCCCAAGGCGTTGCCCCAAAGAAGGCCCTTGGCCAGGACGAACGTGGCAAACCACAGGAAGACGTGGCGCACCTGCTGGTTTTTGGATCCCAGGGCCTTGAGTACGCCGATCATCTGCGTGCGCTCCAGGATGATGATGAGCAAGCCCGAGACCATCGTGACGATCGCCACGGCGATCATCAGCCCGAGGATGAGCCAGACGTTGAGGTCCATCAGCTCCAGCCAGGAGAAGATCTGCGGATTCATCTCCGTGACCGTGGCGGAGGAATAAGTCTCGCCATAGTGGTCGGTGGTGCGGTTGACGCGCTTCACGACCTGGTGCTCCACCTCGTCGATCTGGCCGAAGTCGCTCACCAGCATCTCCGCCCCGCTATACTGGTCCTCCTGCCAACCGTTGAGGCGGTTGGCGGTATAGAGGTCGGTGAAGCACATCTGCTGGTCATACTGCTTGAGGTTGGTCTCATAGATGCCCGTGATGGTGAAGCGGCGCGTGCGCACCCCTTGGTGGTTGATGAAATAGGCGAAGATGCGCTCCCCACACTTCACGCGCAACTGGTCGGCAATGGTCTTCGAGATGAGCAGCCGCTGCGTGGAGGAGGAGTCGGAGAAATGGGGAATCGACCCCTCCACCATATTTTGATGGATAAAGGTCGTGTCGTATTCAGGACCGACGCCCTTGAGGGCCACGCCCAGGAAGTCGTCGTCGGTCTTGAGGATGCCCTGTGTCATCGCGTAGCGCTCCACGTGGCGCACGCCCGGTATGGCGCGGAGGACGGTCGTCATGGAGTCGTCCATCTGTATCGGATACTGGTCGGAGGACATCAGGCTGGCGATATTGGCCACGGTAATATGGCTTCCGAAGCCCACGACCTTGTCGCGGATCGTATGTTTGAAACCGAGGATCACGCTCACCGTGACGATCATCACGGCCAGACCGATGGCCACACCTGCCGTAGCGATGCGGATGGCAGGCTTGGCCACCTTCTGACTTCCAGCTCCCTTGCCGTAGATACGGCGTGCGATAAACAGGGGGAAATTCATAGTGTTTCTATTGAGATGAATGCGTAGCAGACCGGATCGACAATCGTCCGGCATCATATAAAGGGAAAGGAGCCGGGAGCCGCTCCTTGGGCGACTCCCCGCTCCCTATAGGGGAAAGAGGCAGGATTACTTCACACGACCGGGATAGGCCTCCAGGGCCTTCTCCAGGCAGACGAGGGCCTTGCGCAGCTCGTCGCAGCAGAGCACATAGGCCAGGCGCACCTCGTCGAGGCCGGCACCCTTGGTGCTGTAGAAGCCGCTTGCGGGGGCCATCATGACGGTCTCGCCCTCGTAGGAGAACTCCTCCAGGAGCCAGCGGCAGAACTTCTCGGCATTGTCCACGGGCAACTTGGCTACCGTGTAGAACGCGCCCTTCGGCATCGGAGAGAAGACGCCCGGGATCTGGTTCAGACCATTGACGAGGCAGTTGCGACGCTCCACATACTCCTTCTGCACGCCCTCGATATAGCTCTCGGGAGCCTCCAGCGAGGCCTCGGCGATAATCTGACCCATCAAGGGGGGAGAGAGACGGGCCTGGCAGAACTTCAGCACGGCCTTGCGCACCTCGGTATTCTTGGTGATGATGGCGCCGATACGGATGCCACACTCAGAATAGCGCTTGGAGACGGAATCAACGAGGATGACGTTGTTCTCGATACCCTCCAGGTGCATGGCCGAGGTGTAGGGCTCGTCGGTATAGATATACTCGCGATAGACCTCGTCGGCGAAGAGGTAGAGGTCGTGCTTCTTCACGATGTCGCGGATCTGCTCCATCTCCTGGCGGGTATAGACATAGCCCGTGGGGTTGTTGGGGTTGCAGATCAGGATGGCACGCGTGTTGGCGTTGATGAGTTTCTCAAACTCCTCGACGGCGGGGAGGGCAAAGCCATTGTCGATGCTCGTGTGGATGGAGCGCACCTTGGCGCCCACCATCAGGGCAAAGGACATGTAGTTGGCATAGGCGGGCTCGGTGATGATGATCTCGTCGCCAGGGTTGAGGGTGGCCATGAAGCCAAAGAGCAAGGCCTCGGAGCCGCCCGTGGTGACGATGATGTCGTCGGGCACCAGATTGATGTTGTGCTTGGCGTAGTAGCCCACGAGCTTGTTGCGATAGCTCTCAATGCCCTGGCTGGGCGAATAGGCCAACACTTTGGCATCGACCTTCTTCAGAGCGTCGAGACCACATTGCGGCGTATGCACGTCGGGCTGGCCGATGTTCAGGTGATAAACTTTCGTGCCGCGCGCCTTGGCTGCATTGGCCAGGGGTGCGAGCTTGCGGATAGGCGATTCGGGCACAATAAGGCCACGTGCTGAGATTTCCGGCATAATTCTTTTAGTTATTTAATACGGTTGCCCCGATTGCACGGGGATTGACTCTTGTATGAAACTTGTATTTTGCCACAAAGTTACACCAATTCGGCCAAACGGCAAAGGCAAAGGCGAAAAACTTTGCCCCCGCGGGTCATTTGTGGGATTTTCTTGCTACTTTTGCAGGTCGAAAGCGGTCTCCCCGAGGGGTAGCCGCCACTTTTCGGGGCATATCTCGGCAAGCGGGACGGGCCCACGCAAGACAAGAGATCAGATAAAAAATGAAGTTTCGCAAGTGGCTCAAGAACGGGCTGAAGGCCCAAAAGCTCCTAGCCCAGGGCATCGCCCTGGGTATAATAGCAATCAGCAAGGCGCCCTGTAAGGGCAAAAGCCTTATATATTGCCTGGATTTTTAAAGCTTTTGCCCTTACAGGGCGACAGGTTTGCGTCCGTAATAACCCAGGGCGATGCCCTGGGCTAGGAGCTACTGCCCTTTCAGGGCGTGTGGAGCTTACATGCGAAAGTTAAATAAAAAAAACAACATACATATATATAATGAGAAGCAGAACAGCCAACTGGTTTGAGACCCGCGTCCGCTACGACAAGATGATGGAGGACGGACAGAACAAGAAAACCACGGAGACCTACGTGGTAGATGCCTATACCTTCGGCGAGGCCGAGGAGGCCATCACCAAGGAGATGGGCGCATACATCAACGGAGAGTTTGAGGTGAAGGCCATCACGCCGGCCACCTATGGCGAGATCTTCTTCAGCGACGCGGATGGCGACGACAAGTGGTTCAAGTGCAAACTGGCCTTTATCACGCTCGACGACAAGACGCAGAAGGAGAAGCGCACGAGCGTCTATTATCTCGTGCAGGCGGCCTCGGTGAGCGGGGCCGTGAAGCATGTCGACGATGTGATGGGATCGACCATGATCGACTACGAGATTACCGCCATTGCCGACACCAAGGTGATGGACGTCTTCGAGCACGACAACCGCGCCAAGGCCGAGGGACAAAACGAGGAGGCGAAGCCGGAGTACGAGGAGCAGTAGGCTTGTTCCAATATTCCAATATTCCAGTATTCCAGTTTCCAATAAGACAGTATTCCAGTTTTCCAAAAGGACAGAAGACTGTTTTCCAAAAGGACAGAAGACTGTTTCATCATAATCATATAGGAGAAAGCATACGATGGTAGATGTAGCAAAAAACTTAAAAGAGGTGCTCGGCCATCTGCCCGAGGGGGTGGAGCTGGTGGCCATCAGCAAGTATCATCCCAACGAGTATATCCTGCCGGCCTACGAGGCGGGACAACGTATCTTCGGCGAGAGCCATGAGCAGGAGTTACGCCAGAAGGTGGAGACGCTGCCAAAGGACATCCAATGGCACTTCATCGGCCACCTGCAGACAAACAAGGTGAAATATATCGCGCCCTATATCTCGATGGTGGAGGCGGTCGATACGCCCAAGTTGCTCCGCGAGATCAACAAACAGGCGGCCAAGCACGACCGCGTCATCGACGTCTTGCTCGAACTCCATATCGCCGAGGAGGAGACGAAGTATGGACTGACCCTGGAGGCCTGCCGCGAGCTGCTGGAGGCAGGAGAATGGCGCGAGATGAAGAACGTACACATCAGCGGCCTGATGATGATGGCGTCCAACGTGGAGGACGAGGATCAGATACGCCGCGAGATGCTCACGGCAGCCGACTTCTTCGACGAGGTGAAGGCGCGCTACTTTGCCGACGACCCTCGCTTCTGCGTCCGCTCCTGGGGCATGAGCCACGACTACCAGATAGCCGTCACGTGCCGGAGCAACCAGGTGCGCGTGGGCACGGCCATCTTCGGTCCTCGCGTCTATTGACGCAAGCCCCGCGGGTATTGACGCAAGAGAAGAGGTCAGCCCTTGCCTTCTATTTGGCGCAGCTCCACATAGCCGTGCATGACGGCATAGACGGTGAGGGCGGGGACGCTCTTCACGCCCAGTTTCTCGCAGATGTTCTTGCGATGGGTGTTGACGGTCGGCAGGCTGATATGGAGGCGGTCGGCGATCTCCTTGCTCATCAGTCCGCGGACCACGAGCGAGAGCACCTCCACCTCGCGCGGGGTGAGGGTGGGACGCGGCGCGTCGGTCTCGGCCGTCGGCAGGTTGCGACCGCCCGAATGGCCTTGCTGCACAAGGCGCAGCACCTCGCAGACGAGCGCCTCCTCGGCCACGCCCACACAGAGGTGGCGAAAGCCAGCCAACTGGGAGTGGGGGTCGGAGGAGAGGGTCAGCACGAGGGTCTTGCGGCGGCGGTCCATAAACCAAAGGTGGTGGGCCACGGCCACGGACTGGGCCACAAAATAGTGATAACAGCCCTCACCGCCCCCGGCAAGGAAGGCGTCGAAGGTGGGGTAAACATCCACGGCCATCATCGGCACCACGGTCTGCAAGAGCTGGCGCAATCCTATCGTGGCCAACACGTTGGGATCGACAATGGCGATATGGGGGCGGCCTGAGGTCATCTTTCCTTTCTCCATAGGGTGCAAAATTAGCGATTTATCGGCAGAAGAAAGAAGCCGCGCGCCCTTTTCTTCACCATAAGGCCTGCTTATAAGGGGAAAACAACCAAAACAACTCGCTTTGAAAAAGAAACGCAGCCATATTATCCTACCCGAGGGCATAGCGGGAGAAGTGTTGCTCCACGCCTGTTGCGCGCCCTGCTCGTCGGCCATCGTCGAATGGTTGATGACGCACGACCTGCGCCCCACGATCTTCTACTTCAATCCCAACATCTTCCCGGCGCGCGAATACGAGATACGCAAGGAGGAGAGCAAGCGCCACGCCGAGACGCTGGGCCTACGCTGGATAGACGGCGACTACGACCACGCCAGTTGGCGGGAGGCCATGAAAGGGCTGGAGCGCGAGCCCGAGCGCGGACGACGTTGCGAGGCGTGCTTCGCCTACCGCATGCTGGCCACGGCCCACATGGCGCAGCAGACCGGAATCAGCTTCTTTGCCACGACGCTCGCCTCCTCGCGATGGAAGGACCTGGAGCAGGTGAACGCAGCCGGTCTGGCAGCAGCCGAGGCCGTCCCTGGCACGACCTTTTGGGCTCAAAACTGGCGCAAGGACGGACTGCAGGAACGGCGCAACCAACTGCTCAAGGAGTATCAGTTCTACAACCAGCTCTACTGCGGCTGCGAGTTTAGTCTCGCCTCCTCCAAGGCCATGGAGCGGGAGGCGGAGAAGGAGAAGAAGGAAGAAAGGGAGGAAGAAATGGAGAAAGAATAAGAGGAAGAAATGAAAGAAGAATAAGAGGAAGAAATGGAGGAAGAAATGGAGGAAGAATAAAGGTTTCATCCGATATTTGGAGCAGCAGGAAGCGTAGTATTTTGACCTGTACGGTTGAAACGGGCTGAAAGCCCAAAAAGCCCCTAGCCCAGGGCATCGCCCTGGGTATAATAGCAATCAACAAGACGCCCTGTAAGGGCAAAAGAATTGTTTATAGCCTACTTCTTTAAAGCTTTTGCCCTTTCAGGGCGACAGGTTGGCGGTCATAATTACCCAGGGCGTCGCCCTGGGCTAAGAACTTCTGCCCTTTCAGGGCGTATTGGGTAATTTCAACCGTACAGGTCGAGTATTTTTCCAATTCGGCCAGCTAAATTGGGAAAACAACTTGAACAACTTTTACAACTTTGAACAACGCTTCGCGGGGACATCGCCTCGTCGAGGCCCATGCTGACCAAGGGTTGCTGCAAGGGAAACAACTATGAACAACGCTTCGCCAGGACAGCAAGGATGCGCACTCAAGGCGAAGCTGTTCCATTCATGGCACCCTTGTTGTATTTTGTTGTTTACCTTGCAGCAGGATTGCTACACGCAAAAGCGTGTAGGTTGTAACTTGTTGTAAATATTGTATCTGTTGTTTTCCCTAACTCAGCAGGATTGTGACACGCAAAAGCATGCAAAGTTCCATTTCATGGTACCCTTTCTCGCCATGGCAAAGCTCGAGCGAGCTCGGTTTTGCACATGGCTTATCGAAAGCGTTGTAACTTGTTGTAAAATTTGTATTGGTTGTTTTTCCTAACTCAGCAGGACGTATTGGCAACAACACAAACCCGATCACTTGATTTTCCGGATGAACTTTTTTTTCTAAGCGAACCAGCGCAAGCTACATGAGCGGGCTCATCAGGCGGACCAACGACTCCCAGAGACGGAGGAGAAGGCCGCGGGAAGCGCCCTCGCGTAGCTGGTCGAGGGGAATGCTGTCGGCCTCATCGTCGAGGAAGACCTGCTTGATACGGAGGGCCATGGCCTGGTCATAGAAAAACACATTGGATTCGAAATCGTGCTCAAAACTACGGAAATCGACATTGGTGGAACCGATGGTCGCCAGGAGGTCGTCGCTCACGAGGAGCTTGCTATGGTTGAAGCCACGGTCGTAGAACAAGACGCGGACGCCCGCGTCGGCTATCTCCTTGACGAAGGAGCGGCTGGCCCAGGCCACAAACTTGGAGTCGGCCTTGCGCGGAATCATCAGGCGCACATCCACCCCCGAGAGGGCGGCCGTGCGGAGGGCAAAGAGGACGGGCTCGGTAGGCAGGAAGTAAGGGGTCTCGATATAGACATACTGCCGCGCGCTATGGATGACGCGGACGAAGCCTTGCTCGATCTTCGGCCAGGGGTCGATGGGATTGCTCGTGACGACTTGGGCGAGACACTCCGTCTGGGGCAAGGGAAACTCGGGGTAGTAGCGGCGGTCCGTGATGAGCGTGCGATCGACGAAGAACCAATCGACCAGGAAGGCGCGTTGGAGTCCATAGACGACATTGCCATGGATGCGCACCATCGTGTCGCGCCAGGCCTGTGCGCCGAGGCCCTTCACGTAGCGGAGCGCGATATTCATGCCGCCGACATAGCCAACGCGCCCGTCGAAGACGGCTATCTTGCGATGGTTGCGGTAGTTGACCTTGCTGGTAAAGGCCGGGAAGCGGACGGGCATGAAGGCATGGACCTCCACCCCACCCTCGCGCATCCGTTCATAGAAGCGGGAGGGGACGCTCCAGCAGCCCACGTCGTCGTGGATCACGCGTACCTCCACGCCCTCGGCAGCCTTGGCGATCAGGGCGTCGCTCACGAGGCGGCCCAAGGGGTCGTCCTCGAAGAGGAAGAAGTCGAGATGGATATGGTCGCGGGCCGAGGCGATGTCGCGGAGCAACTGGGGGAAGAACTCATAACCGTTGAGGTAGATCTCGGTCTCGTTGCGATGGAAAGCGGGGGCAAAATCCTGACTGTCAAAGAGATGGACGAGGCGCTGGTAGAGCGGAGGAATCTTCAGGCTGGCCTGGGCGTGAGACTCCAGCATCGACCGACGCGAAAGCTGGTCGAGGCTATGCTGGGAGATGGCACGCTCCTTGCGCACGTTCTGTCCGAAGAAGAAGTAAAGGATGATGCCCACCACGGGCAGGAACATCAGCACGAGCACCCAGGCCATGGTCTTGGCCGGCTGACGGTTGTCGAGCAGGATGGTGACCATGGCGGCGACGGCAAGCGTCATGTAGAGGGCGAGAAATATCCAATGCAGGTAGTCCATAGCGCGTGGTGTGGAGGGGTGGTGGGCAGGAGGCTAACAGTCAGCGGGAGGCGCGAAGGGCGCTTCGTCCGGGTTGGACCGATTCCGGTCTATACGGCGCATGACCTCCCTGACGTGATCAGACAGATCGGGATATTTGCTGATCTCATGCAACTCCAGGGCGGCCTCTTTGTAGCAGGCGCGCATGGCGTAGATCGAGACGCGCGTGGCCAGAAGGAAACCAGCAAACTCGCAGTATTCGCTATCCTGAGCAGCCTCATAGACGCCCACATGCTTGCCCGTCTCCTCCTCGACGCGGCGCTGGATTTCAGTCAACAGCGACTCGATATAGCTGATCACTCGCGGATCGTTGTTGTTGGCGAGGTTGTTGACCATCTCGCACACGTGGGCTATGTTGTCCGTGCCGTCGAGCAGCGAGAGGTAGTAGTGGCCGATGTCGTACTGTCTCATCTCGTCATAGCAGTAGCCGAGCATGAAGCAGACCTCATAGAACTGGCCACGCTCCTTGGAGGAGAGTTGATCGACGGATCCTCTCCAAAGGACGAAGGCATTGCGGAGCAGGAGCATCGCCTCGAAGAAGCGCTTGCTCTGGAAGAGCTGCGTGCCGCGATAGAGCGCCCCGGCCAGCGAGCGGGTCGTCACACGGGCCACGGCGCGCTGCTCCTCAGTCATCTTGCCGATCTGTCCGTGGACCAACTTGTCCTTGGCGTCGGTCCACATATACTGGAACTCGTCGCGGAGCTGCTTCTCGTTCTTGAGATCGTAGGCCATGAGCAGGGAGCAGGCCGTGGGATGGGCGTTGACACAGTCGGCAGGATTCTCGAGGGTAGCGAGGCGGGGCGTGAGGACGACCGTGGTCTGGAAGAAGAGGGCCTCTGGCGAGGTTTCGCGGGCCACCAGGGAGACCGTGAGGTAGCGACGCTCGTCGGGATCCTCAGGCTGGAAGAAGACGAGCTGGAGGGTAGCACAACGGCGGGCAAACTGGCCGTCGGAGACGAGGGCGTCGGAAAGGACGTAGTCGGCCATCTTCGAGCGAAGCTGGGCGTCCTGGCTGGCGTCCATGACGAGGGAGAGACCGTCGCCCGCAACGCTCAGGAGCGAGGGTACAAAGGATTTGATACCCACGGCATCTTGGACCAACTCGGAGAGCGTGATGTGATGAACGGCGCTTTCGCGCACAGACATTGTGTCCTCGCTCTTATCCAACTCGTGCTCGCGGATCATCAGGATCAAGCGCTTGTACTGCTCCTCAATTTCCTCAGGGCTGTTCGCGCCGTATTTCTTCCTTTTCTCCTTGACGGTATCCATCCAGCGGACAAAGGCGTCACGCCAGGAGAACATCTCCTTCATGCTTTGCGTCAACATTCCCTTGGCCCGCGAGGGTTCGAGGTAGAGGTTGTCGAAGAAATGGACATTGACGTGGAGGTGGTCTTCGTCGAAGGTATAAACGGCACGAAGACCGATAGACGCAAGGTTGACCTGGTTGCAGATCTCGCGTACCAGTTCGACAAGCTCTTTGTCCACACTCAAGAAGATGGGGTAGCAAAGGCGCAGAAAGGTATCGTCCTTGGCGATGCGCACAAGGAAATTGCCTCCTTGGTACTCATAGCTGGCCACACGGCTTTGGTCTCGCTCGTCCTCCCAGGTGGGCGTGCAGCCGATGCTGGCAAGGGTGGTTTCGAGCAATTGGCAGAGTGCTTTCTGGTCGAGGCGGGGCGCTTCGTTCGCTTTTTCGCTTTCTGCTGCATTAGCAGGTTGCAAGAGGTCTTTCAATTTGTCTATGATCATTTTGATTGTTCCTTTCCTTATTATTATATAGCGTGTGGCAATAGAGAGCGTGTGGTGCCAAGGCTATCTGGCGGCTTCCAGCATAGCGTCGAGGGGCGAAGCTATACGATATCGCTGCCCAACTTGCGTGCCACGGCGTTGCGCACGGTCTGCCAGTTTTTGATTTCCTCCATCATCTGCTTCATCTCCTCGGTGCTGATACCGATCGCCAGGGCCTTCTTCAGCCGGTCCTGAAGCACCTTGAGCTGGTGCTCGATGTAGTCGAGGCGGAAGTCCATGACGAGGTGGACCACGGTATCTCGAAGCCGCTCCACGCTCTCCTTCATCTGAAGGCTCTCGGAGAGCTGGTAGGCATCGGTGCTCATGCTGGCCGCGAGGGTCTGGATCTCGATGTCGGGATGGTGGCGGAAATACTTGCCCGCATCAAAAGGTCCCTTCTCCGACTGCTCCACGGCTTCGGCGAGGATGCGGTTGTAGAGGGGATCGGAGAAGACGAGCTGGTCCTGGGCCAGGTCGTAGGCGATATACTGTGCCACGTTGAGGTCGAAATGCTGACCGGAAGTCTCATCCTCCACATCAGGGAGGATCACCTCGCCACCATGGCGGATGACGGTCTCGATGAGCATCTTCTCCACCTTCGAGGCCTGCTGCATGGGACTGGCGGGGGCGAAGGGCTGCGGCTGACTGGCCTGGCTTGCCTGCGCACGCTCCTCCTCGCGCTGGCGCGCCTCCTTGCCCTGGTAGATGAAGCGGTTCATCTGGGCGATGAGCGTATCCTCGCGCACGTCGGTCCTGTGGGCACACTCGCGGAGGTAACTGGCGCGGACAATAGGGTCGCGGATGACGGCAATACTCCTGACGATCTGATTGACGGCCTCGGCGCGGCGCACGGGGTCGGTGACGCCATGCAGGAGTGCCTGGGTCTGGAAGACGATGAAGTCGGTACGGTTTTGCTCGATATAGGCCTGGAGCTCCTCGGAGGACCGGCTGCGGGCGAAGTCGTCGGGGTCTTGGCCGTCAGGGAGGAAGAGCACCTTGACATTCATGCCCTCGGAGAGCAGCAGGTCCGTACCGCGCAGGGCGGCCTTTTGGCCAGCCTCGTCGCCATCATAGACGAGGGTGACGTTGGGGGTGAAGCGATGGATGAGCTTGATCTGGGGAATGGTGAGGGCCGTTCCCGAACCCGCCACGACATTCTCCACGCCGCGCTGGCTCAGACTGATCACGTCGGCCTGGCCTTCCACGAGCAGGGCCTCGCCCTGCTTGCTCATGGCGCGCTTCGCCAGGTCGATGCCGTAGAGTTCGTTGGTCTTGTGGTAGATCTCGGAGTCGGGCGAGTTGACATACTTCATGCGCACGCCATGGGTGCGGGTGTCGAGGACGCGGCCCGTGAAGCCCACTACCTTGCCGCTCATGGTGATCCAGGGGAAGATGACACGGCCGGCAAAGCGATCGGTCAACGAGCCGTCGGAGCGCTCATAGCAGAGGCCCGACTTGAGGAGGACGTCTTTCTGGAATCCCTCGCGCTGGGCAGCATCGGTCATGGCGTGGCCACTGGCGAGGCAGAAGCCCAGGCGAAACTTGCGGATGGTGTCGTCGCGAAAACCGCGCTGGCGAAAGTATTGGAGTCCGATGGCCTGACCATCAGGGTTGTTGAGGAGGGTGTCCTCGAAGTATTTGGCCGCCCACTCGTTGGCCAGGAAGAGGGAGTCGCGCTCCGTGGCCTGGCGACGCTCCTCGTCGGTCAGTTCGCGGTCGTGGATCTCGATATGGTAGCGGTTGGCCAACCAGCGCAGGGCCTCGGGATAGGTCTTCTGCTCGTGCTTCATGATGAAGTTGACGGCATTGCCCGCCTCGCCACAGGCGAAGCATTTATAGACTCCCTTCGACGGACTGACGGAGAACGACGGCGTCTTGTCGTCGTGGAAAGGACACAATCCCGTATAGCTCGTGCCGCGCTTGCGGAGCGTCACAAACTCGGAGATGACATCGACGATGTCGGTCGCATCCATGATCCTATCTATCGTAGCCCGGTCTATCATACTTTGTCTTTGCGTATGAGCTGATTGTCTTTTAATCTTTGCAAAGATACAAACTTTTGGATAACAAGCCAACGATTACCTCAAATTTAATCCCACAATCGTCCTCTGCATGCTGGAGAAAACCAGTTTTCTCGTCTTACGCAACCTTAACACGCCAAAATGCGGAGATAGAAAAAATTTTTGTACCTTTGCATCTTGAAAAAACAACAAGGAAGTCAATGCGCGAATATACCGACGAGGAGCTGGCACAACTGCTCGACAAAGACATTTTTCACCATATCTCAGAAGCCGCCGACAGTCTGGGCGTAGATTGCTACGTCGTGGGCGGCTATGTACGCGACATCTTTTTGGAACGCCCGTCCAACGACATCGACGTGGTGGTGGTAGGAAGCGGCATAGCCGTAGCCGAGAAACTGAGGAAGATCCTGGGAAGGCGGGCGCACGTGAGCGTGTTTCGCAATTTCGGGACGGCACAGGTGAAATACCACGGTATGGAGGTGGAGTTTGTCGGCGCACGAAAGGAGAGCTACAGCCACGACTCGCGGAAGCCTATCGTGGAGGATGGAACGCTGGAGGACGACCAGGACCGTCGCGACTTCACCATCAACGCCATGGCCGTCTGTCTGAACAAGGCGCGCTTTGGCGAACTGGTAGATCCCTTCGACGGCATAGGCGATCTCTGGGAGGGCATCATCCGCACGCCCCTGGACCCGGACGTCACCTTCTCGGACGATCCACTACGAATGCTGCGTTGTGTGAGGTTTGCCACCCAACTCAACTTTTTCATCGAGGAGGAGACCTTCGAGGCGCTCTCACGCAACGCCGAGCGCATCCGTATCATCAGCGGGGAGCGCATAGCCGAGGAGTTGTGCAAGATCATGGCTTCGCAATATCCGAGCAAGGGATTCTTCGAGCTGCAGCGCTGCGGACTGCTGGGCCTCATCATTCCCGAACTGACGGCCCTCGACCTCGTGGAGACGCGCAACGGCAGGGCACACAAGAACAACTTCCACCACACGCTGGAGGTGCTGGAGAACGTGGCACGGGCCGAAGAGCGACGCTACGAGCAGGAGAAGCAGGAGAATCCCGAGCAGCCTCCTTTCAAGGCCAATATCTGGCTGCGCTGGGCAGCCCTCTTCCACGACATCGGCAAGCCCAAGAGCAAGCGCTGGGACAATCAGCTGGGCTGGACTTTCCACAACCACAACGACATCGGGGCCAGGATGGTGCCGGAGATGTTCAGGAGGATGAAACTGCCGCTGGACAGCAAGATGAAGTATGTGCAGAAGCTCGTGGAGCTCCACATGCGACCGATCGCCATTGCCGACGACGTGGTGACGGACTCGGCCGTGAGAAGGCTCATCAACGACGCGGGCGACGACATCGACGACCTCATGATGCTCTGCGAGGCTGACATCACGAGCAAGAATCAGGTGAGGAAGAAGCAGTTTTTGGAGAACTTCCGCATCGTCAGGGAGAAGATAGCCGACCTCAAGGAGCGCGACTACAAGCGTCTGCTGCAGCCGGTCATCGACGGCAACGAAATCATGGAGCTCTTCCATCTGAAACCGTCCCGCGAGGTGGGCGAACTGAAGAAGGCGCTCAAGGAGGCCGTGCTGGAAAATATCGTGCCCAACGAGCGAGAGCCGCTCTTGGCGCTGCTCAGAGAGAAGGCCAAGGAGCTGGGTGTGGGATGACCTGTGGACCAGGAAACTGGACGAGGACAAGCATGAACCCACAAGTCCGATAGGTAGAAAAAATGGTTCTTCCGTTAAATGCGTAGACGCTTGTCGTGTAGAGCGTATAGCTTTAACGTGAAGAATTCATCATTTC
>ERZ1106935.419-NODE-419-length-48632-cov-8.584289_pt1 | contig 48632 bp, 49 predicted proteins | sample MGYA00403666_ERZ1106935 | MGnify/ENA primary metagenome ERZ1106935 (study PRJEB35170, sample SAMEA104062452) | human gut metagenome | biome: human gut; feature: human-associated habitat; material: faeces | place: Denmark | collected 2012-11-20 ... | reverse complement strand
CCACGGCACTTTGCAGCCAGTATGGATGAAAGTGTCATAGTGGGTTATTACACTTTGAAAAAGTGCCGTTCTCCAGCCTTCCGCTGTTGCAAATCTCAAAGAAAGGAAAAATCCAATGGCAAGAAATGATGGAATAGACCGTACCGTAGCCAGAAATCAGGACTTGGAAACACCGGCTGATGTGGCGAAGGTACAGGAACACAATGAGCGTGAAAAGGACAGCTACAGCAATCAGGACATCGTGCCGGAACGCACTTCTCTGAACGTCCATTTCAAAGCACCCACGGACGATTATGTAAAAATGTTTGAGCAGATGGAACAAGACGGCGTGATCTCCACCAGAGGTCTGAAACCGGATGCCGTCAAATACGGTGAGTTGGTATTTGATGTGAATTCCGCTTATTTCTACAATCATGGCGGCTATGAATTTGCGAAACAGTTTTATGCCGATGCCTACAAAGCTGCTGCGGAGATCGTAGGTGGTGAGCAGTATATCCTCTCCGCTGTGATGCACGCCGATGAGCGCAACCGAGCAATGTCCGAAGCTTTGGGCGAAGATGTGTACCACTACCACCTTCATGTGGTTTATATCCCGGTGGTGGAAAAGCAGATCCTTTGGTCGAAGCGATGCAAGGATGAAGCCCTCCGGGGAACCGTTAAGGAGGTCATCACACAGGTCAGCCGCAGTAAGAAATGGGAGTCCAAGCCGGTGCTTGGCGAGGACGGAAATCCCATGCTCAACGCAAAAGGGAAAAAGATTTTGAAGTCATCCTACAGTGTGTTGCAGGATGACTTTTTCAATTTCATGCGAAACGCCGGTTATACCGATGTGGAGCGTGGAGAACGTGGAAGCACCGAGGAACATCTGACTGTGACCCAGTTCAAGGTGCAGGCAGAACAGCAGCGGCTGGAAGCTGTGACCGGGCAGGTGGCACAGGCAGAACAGAATTTGGAGGATGCCAAAGCTGCCACAGCAAAACAGAAAAAGAAACTGGAATCTTTGCAAAAGGAAACCAAGGCGGCAAAGACCATTGCGCTGACAGTGCAGGACATTGAAGTAATGGGCAAAAAAGCCACATTCGGAAACAATATCACGCTGACACCGGATGAATGCGACACACTCAAACGCTATGCGGTCAATGGCATTATCGCCAATGCTGACAACAAGCGTCTGAAAGAAAAACTGGCTTCCGCAGAAAAGACGGTTTCCATCTGGAAGCAGCGGTATGAAGCGGTAAACGAAAAATATATGGAACTCAAACAGAAAGCCCAACCCTTTCTGGATGCACTGGAAATCGCATCCGAAAAGGTTCGGGCTTTTATCAATTCTATCCTCATCAGAGGAAAGCAAACACAGGAACACGAACACCCTGCCCGGAAGCGTGGACAGGATATGGAACTTTGATGGAGGAATCGCCTATTGAAGAAATATTATGAGGAAGCGAAATATAATGCGGCATTTGACCGCTGTGTGGATGTTATGAGCCAGATGCTCCAGAAATATGGACATCAGGTTTTGGATAAATTGGAACAGGACGCACCGCAGGGAGTGGAGCATTCCGAGGAAAGTAATCAAGCGCAGCTTCTGACGGATAAGGCTGCATAAAATTTGCAATTTACACGTTGCGTATTCGCTATGGCTATGCTATAATGATTACGCAACGTGTATTTTTTTGCTTTTGTGGAGAAAAGACGGATGGATTGTAAAAACAGAATTATAAAGTTGCGTGAAAGCACAGGACTGAATCGGAAAGATTTTTGCAAGCTCGTCCATATTCCTTACCGGACTATGACTGAATGGGAATTGGACAACCGCCATGCACCGGATTATGTGCTGTGGCTTTTGGAGTATTATATCCGCAACGAGGGACTTATGGTAAAAGGAAGGAATGAGGGAGGTGGAGATTCTGAAAAAGAAACAACTTAAATGCTATCTTTATACAAGAGTGTCCACCTCGATGCAGGTTGACGGATACAGCTTGGATGCCCAGCGTGACAAGCTGCGGAAGTATGCGGCATACGAGGATATGATCGTTGCCGGGGAGTATTCTGACGAGGGCTTTTCCGGAAAGAACATTCAAGGGCGGCAGGAGTTTCAACGGATGCTGAATGACATCCAGGACGGCAAAGATGATGTTTCTTATGTGTTGGTCTTTAAGCTGTCCCGATTTGGCAGAAATGCAGCGGACGTTCTGAATTCTTTGCAACTCATGCAGGATTTCGGTGTCAATCTGATCTGCGTGGAGGATGGCATTGACAGCTCCAAGGATGCAGGAAAGCTGATGATCTCTGTGCTGTCTGCGGTGGCAGAGATTGAGCGAGAAAATATCCGCACACAGACAATGGCAGGACGTGAGCAAAAGGCTCGTGAGGGCAAATGGAACGGCGGTTTCGCTCCATATGGATACAAACTGGAAAATGGAAACCTTGTCATTGCAGAGGATGAAGTGGAAGTAATTCGTGTCATTTATGACCGCTACATTCACACTAATGAGGGTGTTGCAGGAGTTGCAAAATATCTGAACCGCAATGGTTATACTAAGAAACTAAGACAGAATAATACCATTCCGGGATTTTCAAGAGATTTTGTGAAAAATGTATTGTACAATCCTGTTTATATGGGAAAGATTGCTTACGGCAGACGAAGAACAGAAAAGAAACAGGGTACAAGAAACGAGATGCACGTGGTTGAGCAGTCGGAGTTCCCGGTTTATGAAGGACAACACGAAGCTATCATTTCCGAAGAGGATTGGTATCTGGCACAGGAAAAGCGCAAGATCAATTCTTTTAAGCGGGAAAAGGTTAACAATCCAGACCACGCACACATCCTGTCCGGTATCTTGAAATGCCCATGCTGCGGAAAGAGTATGTACGGCAATATCGCCAAGGCGCACAGCAAGGACAAGAAAACACGGTATTATTACTACTGCAAAAATACGGTAACACCTACCGGGCATGAGTGCAGTTTCCGTCTGAATATCGAGCAGACGGAAATCAACAAATTTGTGGCGAAGGTTATCTCCGCTATGGTCAACAATCCACGGTTTGTAGAAGCGATTCAGGCGAAAATCGGAACAGCAGTTGATACAGAAGATATGGAACGGCAGATTGCTGTCCTACAAGGGCGGCTAAAGCAAGCCTTTGGAACGAAAAGCCGCTTGGAGCGTCAGATGGATACCTTGGACATCAATGATGCCCACTATGACAGAAAGATTTTGGACTTGCAGCGCCGCTATGATGAGCAGTATGACACCATAGAGGAAATCGAAGTTCAGATTGGCGAATTGCAAAGTCAGATCCGCAGCATCCAGCAGGAGAAGATTTCCGGAGACAATATCTATCGCTTGTTGCTGGCATTTGATGAAGTCTACCATTCCGCAACGGAAGCGGAGCAGAAGGAGTTTATGAAGGCCTTTATCGAGCGAATTGAGATGTTCCCGGAAAAGAGAAAAGACGGAAGCTGGATAAAGAAGATTGTATTCAATTTCCCTGTGCCTGTTGATGGCGAGGAAGTGAAAGAACTTCCCTTGGAAACTGAAACAACCGTCGAGTGCGTGGTGAAGCTGGTAAAGGAAGTGTAATTATGTCTCTTCCCAAGTATTATGAATTTTATGGTCTTTTCTTGTCTGCACTCAAAGACAGAAATGTACATTCTATAAAAGAACTTCAGACAACAATTGCTTCTTCTTCGCATCTTTCTGCGGACGCTTTGCTGGAGATGCTGCCAAGTGGTAAGCAGACCGTCTTTAAAAATCGAATCGGATGGGCAAAAACTTATTTAAAAAAAGCAGGCATGATTGATTCCCCGAAAAAGGGATTTTTCGTTATCACCGATGCAGGCTTTTCTCTTTTAAATAGCGGCAAAGAAATCACTGACGAGTACCTCGCCCAGCTTTCTCCTGCTTTTTCCGAATTTAAATACGGTCATACCGCCGGTTCCACGTCACAGCCTATTGCCGTTACGCTTCCAATTGTCCAGGCCGATGAAACCCCGGAAGAGACTCTTGAACGTGTTTATGGCGATATAAACAAGCAATTATGTGATGACCTTCTTACCGAAATCATGCAGCAATCCCCTGCTTTCTTTGAGCAGTTAGTCGTTGACCTTATGGTTGCCATGAACTACGGCGATGGTTTCGTTACCAAGTACAGCGGTGACGATGGCATTGACGGCATTATTCATGAGGACAAATTGGGTTTTAACCTCATTTATATTCAAGCCAAACGTTGGCAGACAAATATCACCATCGGCAAACCGGAACTACAGAAATTTGCCGGTGCGATGATGGGCCCACCCCGCATTGAAAAAGGGTTGTTTATTACAACCGCAAAATTCTCGCAAGGTGCCAAAGATTTTGCTAATGCGCAGCATATCATTCTAGTCGACGGCCAAAAGCTGACTGAATTGATGGTTGAATATGATTTGGGTGTTTCAACCCAAAAAGTCTATAAAATCAAGCGCATCGACAGTGACTATTTTTCGGATAACGATTAAGGTTTCCTCTCATTTGTTCAAACTCTTTTCCCCTCCTGTTCACGATTTGCCAATATTTGTGTGGGATAATAGCCTGTAGACTATAACAAAGGTGGTTTTTTCATGAGAAGCTGGTTTCAGCGGTTTATGTCCGGGCGGTATGGGTTTGACCAGTTGGGCGGGTTCCTTTGCGTTGTTTCGTTTATTCTGGTCATTGTGGGAGCCTGGGTCAGCCCGGTGCTGTACTGGCTGGGGCTGATTTTGCTGATCTACAGCTATTTCCGGGTGCTCAGCCGCAACCGTTCCAAACGATATGCGGAAAATTTAAAATATCTCACCCTGCAAAACAAAGTCGTGGACTGGGCCAACCGGTACATCCTGCGCTTTAACCAGCGCAAGCAGTACCGCTACTTCCGCTGCCCACAGTGCGGACAGCAGCTGCGGGTGCCCCGCGGGCGCGGCAAAATTTCCATCACCTGCCCCAAGTGTCACAACCAGTTCATTAAAAAGAGTTGACGCACCATGTTCGGGTATGTTACCATCTACCACAAAGGGTTGGAAAAGCCGGAGCTGGACCGCTACCAGGCTTACTACTGCGGCCTTTGCCGCACGCTGGGCCAAAAGTACGGCCTGCCCGGCCAGCTGACGTTAAGTTACGATCTGGCATTTATCGCCATTCTGCACACGGCGCTGTATGAGCCGGAAACCCAATTTTCCGCCGGGCGGTGCGCACCGCATCCCATCAAGGCCCGTCCCCGCGCGGCCAACGAATTTCTGGACTACGCCGCCGACATGACCATTGCGCTGGCGTACTACAATTTTTTGGACAACTGGCAGGACGATCACAGCCGTGCCAGCCTGCGGCAAGCCAAAAAGCTGGAAGGGTATCTGCCCGCCATCCGGGGGCACTGGCCCCGCCAGACAGCAGCCATCACGGCACAGCTGGAGGCGCTGAACGCGCTGGAAAAAGCAGGCTCCCATGATCTGGACGCTTTATGCCGCGCCTTTGGCGACCTGCTGGGCGCGGTGTTCGCCTTCCGGGAGGACATCTGGTCCCCCACCCTGCAGGCCATGGGCCGGGGGTTGGGCGGATTCATTTATTTAATGGACGCCTACGACGACCTGCCCAAGGACGCCCGCAAGGGGCAGTTCAACGCGCTGCAAGAGCTGCACGACACCCTGCCCCCCACTGAATTTGAGGACCGCTGCCACGACCTGCTGACCCAGCAGATGGGGCTGTGCGCCCAGCAGTTTGAACTTTTGCCCATATTAAAAGAGACCCCGGAGGGGAAACTATTGTACAATACCATTTATTCCGGCGTGTGGAGCAAGTATGCGCCGATCCGTAAGCACAGAGAGGGGAAGCAGAAATGACCGATCCGTACAGCGTTTTGGGCATCACCCCCGGTGCCGACGACGAGACCATCAAAAAAGCCTACCGCCAGAAATGCAAGCAGTACCATCCCGACCTGCACCCCAACGACCCAACCGCCGAGGAGCATTTTAAAGAAGTACAGGCCGCCTACAGCGAGATCATGCGGATGAAGCAGGGCGGCGGCCAGAACTATGGCAGCTACGGCAATCCCCAGGGCAGCTACAGCCAGCAGGGATACGGCCAGCAAAGCGGCTACAACCAGCAGTACGGCAACCCCTTTGGCGGCGGAACCGGCGGGTTTGGCTTTGGGCCGTTCGGGTTTGGGTATTACAGCACCTCCGGCGGGGCGCGCCAGACCTACACCACTGGCCAGGAAAGCCCCGAACTGCGCGCCGCAGCCAACTACATCCGCAGCGGATTTTATGAGGAAGCCCTGAACACCCTGAACGGTATCGCCCAGAACGAGCGCACCGCCCAGTGGCACTACTACGCCGCGTTGGCCAACCAGGGCCTGGGCAACAACATCCGCGCCCGGGACGAAGCCCGCACCGCCGTGAACATGGAGCCCAACAACTACGCCTACCAAAACCTGCTGGACCAGCTGCAAAATCCCGGCCAAAGCTACGCTGGGTCTCAGCAGCCCTACGCCCAGCCCAGCGGCAATCCGGGCCGGTTCTGCCTGTCCTTCTGGCTGTATATGATGTTCTGCCAGCTGCTAAGCTGCTGCTGCACCGGGCGGCCGGGCGGATTTTTCTTCTGCTGATTGACTCGAACCCTATCAGTAGGGGTCGATGCAAGCATCCACCCCTACACCTCTATTTTCGTTCAATGTTCATCTAAACAAAAAGCCCGAACCTTTTTATAAGGTCCGGGTATTTTTTATGCCAGCAGCTTCTCCAAAAGCGGCTGCAAAATCTCAATATTCTGTTGGAACTGCGGGTAAAAATCGTCCCCCAGTTCGTAGTCATAATACAGCGCCCGCTCCACACGCTTTACGGCAGCGGCAAAATGCGGGTGGTCAGCGGCAGCCTGCAGCTGCTCGGACAAGCGGGTACACACCACGGCCCAGCGGGCGTCGATGCCCGCACGGTCCAAAATGGCGGCATCGGTCAGGTAATCGTTCAGCACACGGCCACCGTCTGTCCGCGCCCCGCAAAGCGGCGTCTGCACGTAATATTCGATTTTCGCCGTCACAGGGTCGATGCTCTGCCCCAGCGGGTACAGCGCACAGGCCAGCGGCCGCGCCGCATGGATGGCGCAGGCACTGCCCTCAAAAAAGCGGCAGTTTCCGGTCCTGGGATCGGGGGTCAGGCGCAGGGCGGGCAGCAGCGTTTGCGGGGCCAGGTAGCTTTTGCAGAACGCTCCCGCCACGATGCGGGGCGACAACCCCAGCCGCCGGGCGATGCGGTACAGATCGTACCCGGACAGCACCAGATCCCGCCGTCCGCGGCAGCAGCCACCGCACCCGGCGCAGGCAAAGTCAAAGCTGTCCCCTGCCGCAATGCGCGGCAGGTCATCCCAGTTCTCGCCGCTGCGGCCGGGTTCCACGGTCACAGCGGCACCTCGCAGGGGTTGGAGCGGCCCGCGGCAAAGTCTGTCAGTTCCTCAAAGCCGCTGCGCACCATGCTGGCCACGTTCACGTCGGTATAAAAGGCGTTATGGGGACTGACGATGACGTTGGGCATACTGCGCAAGATGTTCATCGTGCGGTGAGGCAGCGCAGCGCCGGCGCGGTTGAAGTAGACGAGGTCGTTCTCCTCCTCGACCACATCCAGCCCGGCGCCGCCGACCTTGCCGCTTTCCAGCGCAGCAATCAACGCTTCTTCGTCGATCAGCGCACCGCGGGCGGTGTTGACGATGAGCACGCCGTCCTTCATCTTGGCCAGCGACTCGGCATTGATGAGGTGGTGGTTCTCGGCGGTGGCATTGGTGTGCAGGGTGATGACGTCGCTGCGGGCGTACAACTCGTCCAGCGGGACATACTCGGCCATTTGGGCCACCTCGTCGCTCTGGTACAGGTCGTAGGCCAAAATTTTGCAGCCAAAGCCCTGCAAATGGGCAATGACAGTGCGGCCGATTTTGCCGGTGCCGATGACGCCTACCGTGCAGTTGGACAAATCCTTGCCCATCTTGCCGGGCAGCGTGTAATCCTGGGCGGCGGCACGCAACATGGTCTGGTTCATCTTGCGGGTACACATCAGCATCAGCATGATGGCGTAGTTGGCCACACCTTCCGGCGGGTAGTGGCTGTGGGCTACCCGCATGCCCAGCTTTTTGGCAGTCTCCAGCGGGATATGATCGTAGCCGATGCTGCGGCAAAGCAGGTACTTTACGCCCATCCTGGCCCAGGCCTCGACGTACTCGGGCAGAATTTCGCAGGGATTCTGGCTGACGGCATCGCAGCCTGCGGCCTTGTCCAGATTTTCCGGGCAGGGTGCGCCGGGGATCGTCACGTAGTCGATGCCGAACTCCCTGCTGAACTGCTCGATATACGCCTGCTCGTCGAAGGGGCGCATTTGGTAAAATGCAATCTTCATATACTCCCCTCCCTGTTACAGATGAAAATGTAAGGTTTCAGCCAGCCAATCGGTGCACAGGGACACCCAGGCGGCGTTGTGGCGGTTGGGGGTGTTGACCTCCTGCGTACAGGTGCTGGAGCCATGCCCGCCGTGGGTGAAAAGGTGCAGCTCGTAGGGCACGTGGTTTTCGGTCAGGGCGCTGGCCAGCAGCAGCGAGTTTTCCACCGGCACAGCCTGATCGGCCACGGTGTGCCAGATGAAGAACGGCGGCAGATCGCCGCGCACCTGGTTTTCCAGGCTGAAGATCGCCTGCAGGGCGGTATCGTCCCCGGCCAGGTTGGCGATGGACCCGCCGTGGGTCTTGATGCCCGACGTAATGACCGGGTAGCCCAGCACAACAGCGTCGGGGCGGGCTTCCTCGGCGGTGATACCCAGGGCTTTCTGCACGGGGGCGGCGTCCCACAAAATGGCGGTGGACGCGGCCAGATGCCCGCCAGCCGAGAAGCCGCAGACCGCGATCTTGAACGGGTCCAGCCGCAGTTTGGCGGCGTTGCGGCGCAGATGCAGGATGGCGCCGGCGGCGTCGATCAACGGCTGCCAGCGCAGCGGGGCCTGCTCCGGCGTGTGGGCACAGGTGTATTCCAGCACAAAGGTTTGGTAGCCCGCCTGCAAAAACTGCATGGCGATGGGGTCTGCCTCCCGCGCGCTGCAAAAGGCATACCCGCCACCGGGCAAAATCAGCATCACCGGGCGGATATTGAAGGCAGGCATCTCGTTGGTTTCGTCCCGCAGGTAGCCGGTAAGTTTGGCCCCGTTGGGGAGAGTGTGGGTGTATAATTGCATAGGGCTTCTTCTTTCCTTATTGTATTTTATATATAAAGTAAGCATACCGCAAAAATCCCCATTTGAAAAGAGGATTTTAAAATTTCTGTTAAATCCGCCGTAAGGGGTTGCAGTTTGCTCGCAAGAGTGCTAAACTAGCATTAGCAGTTAAATCAAAAGAGTGCTAATTCACATAAATAAAGCGAGGTCCTTTTATTATGGCTATGCACCAATTCAAAGCCGAAAGCAAAAAACTGATGGACTTGATGATCAACTCCATCTACACCAACCGCGATATCTTCCTGCGTGAGCTGATTTCCAACGCATCCGATGCCTGCGATAAGCGCTATTTCAAGAGCCTGACCGACACCAGCATCGGCATTACGAAAGATGACCTGAAGATCCATATCCAGCCCGATAAGGAAGCCCGCACCCTGACCATCACCGATAACGGTATCGGCATGACCAAGGAAGATCTGGAAAAGAACCTGGGCACCATCGCCAAGTCCGGCTCCCTCGATTTCAAGACCGAGAACCAGAGCGATAACATCGACATCATCGGTCAGTTCGGCGTGGGCTTCTACTCTGCCTTTATGGTGGCCCAGAAAGTCACCGTCATTTCCCGTGCCCAGGGCGCTGACACCGCCTGGAAGTGGGAGTCCAAGGGCGTGGAAGGCTACACCATCACCGAGGCCGACAAGGACGATGTCGGCACCGAGATCATCCTGGTGCTGAAAGACGATACCGACTCCGAGAATTACAGCGAGTATCTGGACGATTACACCATCGCCAACCTTGTCAAGAAATACAGCGATTACATCCGCTTCCCCATCACGATGTATCGTGAGAAATCCCGCCAGAAGCCGAAGCCGGAAGACGCCGGCGATGACTACAAGCCCGAGTACGAGACCTACACCGAGCTGGAGACCCTAAACAGCATGGTCCCCATCTGGAAGCGCCCGAAGAGCGAGGTCAAGGACGAGGACTACAACGAGTTCTATAAGAACAAGTTCATGGACTACTCTGACCCGCTGCGGGTCATTACCAGCCGCACCGAGGGCACCGCCACCTACACGGCCCTGCTGTTTGTGCCCGGCCGCACGCCTTACGACTACTACACCAAGGAGTACGAGAAGGGCCTGGCCCTCTACGCTTCCGGCGTGATGATCATGGAAAAGTGCGCTGACCTGCTGCCCGACTATTTCAGCTTCATCAAAGGCGTTGTCGACAGCGAGGATCTGAGCCTGAACATCAGCCGTGAGACCCTGCAGAAGGACAGCCAGCTCAAGCTCATCCGCAACAGCCTGGAGAAGAAGATCAAGAACGAGCTGCACGCCATGCTGGTCAACGACCGCGAGAAATACGAGACCTTCTGGAAGAGCTTCGGCCGCCAGATCAAGTTTGGCGTCTACGGCGATTACGGCATGCACAAAGACCTGCTGGGCGACCTGCTGATGTTCTACTCCGCCAAGGAGCAGAAGATGGTCACGCTGGACGAGTACATCGAGAAGATGCCCGAGGGCCAGAAGTGCATCTACTTTGCTGCCGGTGACGACACTGACCGCCTGGGCAAGCTGCCCAACGCCCAGCTGGTGCTGAGCAAGGGCTACGACCTGCTGCTGTGCACCGAGGATGTGGATGAATTCTGCCTGCAGATGATGCACGATTACAAAGAGAAGGAATTCAAGAACATCAACGCCGGTGATCTGGGCCTGGAGACCGAGGAGGAAAAGAAAGCCGCCGAGGAGACCACCAACGAGAACAAGGACCTGTTTGAGGAGATCAAGAAGGCCCTGAACGGCAAGGTCAAGGAAGTCAAGGTCAACCCCACCCTGCAGGAGCATCCTGTTACCTTGTCCAGCGAGGGCGGCATCTCGATGGAGATGGAGAAGGTCCTGCGCAAGATGCCTGGTTCCGGTGATGTGGAAAGCACCAAGGTGCTGGAGCTGAACCCCAACCACACTGTCTTCGCTGCGCTGAAAGCCGCCCACGAGGCTGGCGACACTGCCAAGGTGGACCAGTATGCCGAGCTGCTGTATGACCAGTCTCTGCTGATCGCCGGCCTGCCCATCGAGGACCCCGTGGCCTACGCACAGCTGGTCTGCGGCCTGATGAAGTAAGTTTACCCCACCGCACCCAGCTTATAAATAGCACGCCCCCTGCCGGAGTTTTCCGGCAGGGGGCGTTTTGTTTTTACAGCGGCAGGGTCAAAGCAGCGGCCGCGCCGTGGGGCAGGGCTTGGGCAAAAGCGGCAGTGCCGCCATGGGCGGCCAAGATCTGCTCTACCACATGCAAACCTAAAATGTGCGGGGGATTCTCCCCTGTTTCGCCAGCCTGCAATACGGCCAGCACGGCGGGCGGGTAGCCCTGGCCGTCGTCGGTCACCTGGATGGTCAGCATGCCGTCCGCCGCATCCGCCCGGATGGTGACATGCACGGGGACTGCATTGTGGCCGACAGTGTTGTGCAAAAGGTTTTCGATGGCCCGCAGCAGCAGGGCTTCGTCCGCCTGCACCACCGTGTGTTCTGCCGCCTGGGTCAGTTCCAGTTCAAGGGTGCTGTCACCTGCGGCGGGGCTTTCGTAAAATTCGGCAGCACACCGGCGCAGGAACGGGCCGACCGTCACAGCCTTGCGGCGCAAAGGCTGTGCGCCGTATTGCAGCTTGCTGGTCAAGTTCAAATCGCCGATGAGCGACCGTATCTTCTCGCTTTGGGTGCAGATGCCCGCGGCTTTCTGCCGGGCTGCGGCAGGCAGGGCCTCATCCTGCTGCAGCTGCTCGCCCCAGCCCAGGATCAGCGCCAGCGGCGTGCGGATGTCATGGCTGACGCCTGCGATCCAATCGGTGCGGGCGGTGTCCCTCCGGGCGATGATCTCATTGCGGCGGCGCAGCTGCTCGCCGGTCTCGTTCAGCTTTTCGGCCAGCTCCCCGGCAAAGCCGGTGGTGGGCAGCTGCACCGCGCCGCCCTGGGCTAAAGTGTCCAGCCCGTCGGCCACCGCCTGCAAATGGCGTGCCCCGCGCCAGCTGAACCACAGGCAGCACCCCAGCACCACGGCCAGCAGCAGCACCGCTACCGGCAGCAGCCCGCCGACCATTGCCTCCATGCGTGCCTGCGGGGCGGTGATGTTGTATTTCCATTGGCTGTTGACTGGCTCTGCTGCCACAAACAGGCCGTAATCCGCCGCCCAGCACTGCACGGGGTAATCGGCCAGATACCAGCGGGAGAACACTGCAATGTCGCTGGCGGTGTAGCGGTGGTTCAGCGCCTCGGGCAGGTCTTGCTGCCAGATAACGTTGCCGTCCTCGTCCAGCACCATGGCCCAGGCATAGCCGTGCATCCACTCGGCCGGGGTGTGGGCGGCGTCCCATTGCAGGCCGTCGGCGGTGGGGTGCAGGGCCTCGGCCAGGGCACCCACTTTTTGCACACTGTCAGATGCGCCATTGTACCGCACGCCGGCGTAGATCGTCATGCCCAGCAGCAGCGCCACCACCACCAAAATGATACCCGCCGTGGCCAGTACATAGCGGCGGATGAGCCGCGCAAAAGTTTTCATCGCTGCGCCTCCCCTGCCAGCTTGTAGCCGATGCCCCGCACCGTCAACAGCCATTGGGGGCGGCTGGCGTTTTCCTCCAGCTTTTCCCGCAGGTGGCGGATATGCACGTTCAGCGCGTTCTCGCAGCCGTAATAGTCCGCACCCCAGACGGCCTCGCACAGGGCGTCGTAGGTCACGATGTGCCCGCGGTTGTCTGCCAACTTTTGCAGCAGGGCGCGCTCGGTGGCGGTCAGAGGCAGGGTCACGCCGTCGGGGCGGTACACGGCAGCATCGGCCAGATCGACCTGGCAGTCCCCCAGCTCCAGGGCAGGCGGTGCGGCGCGGCACAGTTCGGCCCGGTAGGCGCGCTGCAAAATACGCTGCACCCGCAAAAGCAATTCCTGCATCAAAAAGGGCTTGGTCAGGTAGTCGTCCGCGCCAAGGCCCAGCCCCAGCAAGCGGTCAGCGTCAGCGTCCCGAGCCGAGAGGAACAGTGCGGGCACATCAGCCTTGGCGTGCAGCTGGCGCAATAGGGTAAAGCCGTCGCCGTCCGGCAGGTTGATGTCCAAGATCATCAACTCCGGCGCAGCAGCGGCAAACAGTGCCCGGGCCTCGGCACATGTGGCAGCGGTGCGGATGCAGGTATACCCCGCCGTGCGCAGGCTGTCCCCCACCAGCACCAGCAGATCGGGGTTATCATCCACCAATAAAATCGATGCTTCGTAAATCGTCTGCATAGTCTCAACTCCTACCTTTATTATACACGCCCCGCGCACCGCTGCCAGCGTTCGTGGAAAATCTTAAGGCAAAATTAAGCTGGGCTTACGGGGCAGATAAGATTTGGCGTTTATACTGGGCTTGTACTTAAGGCAACACCGCACAATTCCCGCCTGACGGCTTAAGCACCGCTCCGGCGGCTGCGGCACGGCAACTGCGTTGCCAAAATGCTCGATAAGACATCCAGTATTATCTGCGCTTTTGGCTTAGCAGCTGCCGCACCTCGCTCGCCGTATCGGCACTTAGAATTATGCGGTATTGCCTTAAGATACGAGTAAGGAGCGTGTGACTATGCAAAACGTGATTGAAACCGACGCCCTGTGCAAGCGCTATGGCAGCCATCTGGTGGTGGATCATCTGGCGCTGACCGTGCCGGAGGGCTGTGTCTACGGCTTTTTAGGCCCCAACGGTGCGGGCAAATCCACCACGATGAAGATGCTGCTGGGTCTGGTGCACCCCACCGGCGGCACGGTGCGGCTGCTGGGCCGGGAGATGACCGACGCCAACCGCCTGGCTCTGCTACGGCAGACCGGCAGTCTGATCGAGTCGCCCTCCGGCTACCTGCACCTGACCGCGCGGGAGAATCTGGAGATCGTGGCCGACTTAAAAGGTGTGCCCCACAAGGACATTGCCCGTGTGCTGGACATTGTGCAGCTGACCAATGACCAGCACCGCAAGGTGGGGCAGTATTCGCTGGGCATGAAGCAGCGGCTGGGCATCGCCATGGCCCTGCTGGGCAGACCCAAGCTGCTGGTGCTGGACGAACCCACCAACGGCCTGGACCCCGCCGGTATCCAGGAGATGCGGGAACTCATCCGCACCATGCCCACCGCCACCGGAGCCACTGTGCTGATCTCCAGCCATCTGCTGGGCGAGATGGAGCAGATGGTGGAGCAGGTAGGCATCATCGACCATGGGCGGATGCTGTTTGAAGGCCCGCTGACTGAACTGCAGCGCCACAGCAAGGGTGCGCTGACCCTGCGGCTGCTGCACCCTGCCAAGGCTTTGCCGGTGCTGCAGGCCAACGGGCTGCCCACCGCCGCAGTGGGCGCTGACAACACCATCGCCCTGCCGCCCCTGCGGGACGACCTGCTGGCGGGCTTGGTGCAGGCCTTAGCGGACAGCGGCGCCGGGGTGGTAGGCCTGACGACCCAGCACACCAGGACACTGGAGGAAATTTTCCTGACGCTGACCGCGCCGAAGGAGGTGGGCTGAGATGCTGCAAGCCCTGCATGCCGAATGGCAGAAAGCCCGCCGACGCCACGATCTTGTGCTGTGCCTTACCTTTGCGGTCATCCTCTATCTCTGGCTGGGCAGCACCGCGCCCACCGGGCAGGATGAACTGGCCAACGCCTACAGCGCCCTGTTTTTCGGCGCGCCCATCATCAATACCATTTTGCTGCCGGTGCTGATGGCCGTACTGGCCAGCCGGTTGTGGGATGTGGAGGTCAAAGGCTATACAGCCAAACTGCTTTACACCCTGCAAAGCCGCCGCAGTTTGTTCTTCGGCAAGGCGGTGTTTGGGCTGGGGGAAATTGTGCTGATGGTCGCGCTGGAAGCCGCCGTCCTCCTGCTGCTGGGGCACACGCAAGGCTACACCGAGGCCTTTCCTGCCGGGCAGTTTGCCTACCTCAACCTCTGCACGCTGACGGTCTGCACCATGCTTTACTTTTCGGAGCTGCTGCTGGCGCTGTGGTTCAGCAATCCCCTGCCTGCGGTGTGCGTGGGCATCATCGGTGCGCTGCTGGGTCTGTTCTCGGCTTTTATGCCGCAGATCGCCAGCTATTTTGTGCCCTGGGGCTACTTTGTGCCGCTGTGCAGCTACGAGGTCAAGGTCTGGGACCAGGCCAGCCACACCGTACTTTACGGCACGCGGCCCTGCAACTGGGGGCTGTTGGTATTTACCTTTGGGCTGGCGGTCTCTTTGTTTGGCGTTTGCTGGCGCGTGATGTGCAATAAGGAGGTATGAACCATGCTGAAACGCTGTATTGCAGCCGAAAACCGCAAGCTGCACCGCTCGCCGATCTGGCTACTGTTTTTTGTGATGCCGCTGATCTCGGCCAGTTACGGCACCTTCAACTACCTGCAAAATCTCGAAATCCTGCACGAGCGCTGGTACAGCTTGTGGACCCAGCACACGCTGTTTTACTCGATGCTGTTCTTCCCTGCCATGGTGGCGGCCTATGCGGCCTACCTGTGGCGGCTGGAGCATATGGGCCACAACTGGAATTTAATTATGGCCGCCCCCGTGCCGCCGCTGGATCTGTTTTTGGCCAAGTTCTGCGTGGTGTTTAAGCTGGCGCTGTTCACCCAAGTCTGGGAACTGACACTGTTTGTTGCCTGCGGCAAGCTGTTTGCCCGGTTTCCCGATTGGCCGCCGGTGGAACTGATTTTGTTTGGGCTGCGGGGCACAGTAGGGGCGCTGGCGGTGATTGCAGCGCAATTGCTGCTGGCCATGGTCCTCCGCAGCTTTGCGGTGCCGATCTTCCTTGCCATTGTCGGCGGCATCGTGGGCATGCTGCTGGGCAGTAAGGGGTATTCCCTCTTTTGGCCCTACTGCCTGATGCAGGCTGGCATGAACGCCAACCGCAGCGAGGATATTCTCGCCGGGCAGGGCGTGCAGTTTGCCGCCGCCAGCGCCTTTTGGCTGGCAGCCATGTTTGTAACGGCCTACTTGCTTTTAAAAGAACGTGACGTGAAAGCTTAATTATTGCCAAGCCCCCTTTTGTGCGGTATAATGAGAGAAAACTACCGCCAAGGAGGGCTTTTATTATGGCCTGGACTGCCACTGACTTTGCCGGGCGCGGATGCGGACGCCGGTACGAGAAAGAACTGGAGACACATTTCCGCGATTGTATGTTGTTTTATCTGGATGGCCGCATCCGGTTTGAGCGGTATTGCTACGGCGAGGCCGCGTGCCTGGTGTTCAGCGTCTGGGGGCACGGCATCGACGCCGACGGTAAGCTGCAGTGGGACCGGGAACCGGAATTTGAAAACCAGCAGACCGCCCTGCCCCGGTATTTGACCGATGTGCAGGAGGACGGCAAAGCCCTGCAATTTGACGGTGCCCGCAAACGGTATATCCTGACCGAGGAATTTGATGAGGATAAACTCAATGGATATTCCAAATTCAAAGTTTTTTGGATGAAGCGGAAGAAGTAAGCAACCGCCGAAGGCTCCCTCTGTGAGGGAGCTGTCAGCACAAGCTGACTGAGGGAGAGACTTTTCGTAGGCTCTCTCCCCCACCCGCTTCGCGGGAGCCCCCTCCCAGAGGGGGCCTTTATTATGGCTCTACAATAAACAAAAGGCATGCAGCCAAATCGACTGCATGCCTTTTCTTATTGATTTTGTTTAGAGTTTCTTCGGTTCCTTCTTTGCAAAGAAGGAACAAAACGTACTCCCGTAACTTAGCGGCTGCCCTTATCGTAGGGGATGCCCTCGGCCTTGGGGGCCTGAGAGTTCTTGGAGGTGAAGATCAGCACGATCATCGTGACGATATACGGCAGCATCTGGTAGAAGTTAGAGATCTCCTTAACGCCATCGAACTTCGGCAGGAAGGACAGCGACGAGCTGTAAGCCGCGATGACCTTGAACAGCGCAAAGAACACCGAGGATGCCAGGATCGGGAACGGTTTCCAGTTACCGAAGATCATAACTGCCAGCGCCAGGAAGCCATAGCCGCCCACGTCGGAGTTGAAGCCGGAACCGGCTGCCACCGTGTAGGCCAGACCTCCGATGCCGCCCAGGAAACCGGAGATCAGCACGCCAGCGTAGCGCATCTTGTAGACATTGATGCCCACAGAGTCCGCTGCCTGGGGATGCTCACCGCAGGCGCGCAGGCGCAGGCCAAAGCGGGTCTTGTACATGACGATATAGGCCACGATAAACAGGATGACGGCGATGGGGGTAGTCAGGTAGAAATACTTGAAGATCAGGTTGTTCCAGAAACTGGGGCCCTCCACCGGGGCGAGGCCGAAAGTTTCGCGGGTGATGCGCACCCAGCTGGGGATGGCGATGGTGGTCAGGCCCTGGCCCTGGATGGCCCAGGTCATAACGACTGCGAAAGCCGGGGCGAACTGGTTCAGCGCCGTGCCGCCGATGGTCTGGTCAGCTTTCAGGTTGATGGCAGCAAAACCCAGGAAGAAGGAGAAGATCACACCGGTCAGGCCTGCCACCAGGATGGCAACCAGCATGGCCAGCTGCGGATGTGCCGGACCGAATCCGCTCTGGTCAAACGCCTGCAGGGTGAAGCAGGCAAACAGAGCACCGATGATCATCATGCCTTCCAGCGCGATATTGATAACGCCGGAATGCTCACTGAACATACCGCCCAGGGCAACCAGCAGCAGCGGCACCGCAAACAGGACGGTCAGGCTGATAATGTTAGCAGCGATCATCATTTGGCAGCGCCCCCTTTCTCTTTACGGCCGGAAAACGCCTTGGCGATCACGCCGCGCATCAGCAGGGCGAAAGCCGCCAGATAGATGATGACAGCGATCACGATGTCGATCGTCTCGGAGGAGTAAGCCGGCTGCATGGCAGCGCCGCCCACCTGGATGTAGCTGATGAACAGCGCCGAGAAGATGGTGCCGATGGGGTTAGAGCTTGCCAGCAGCGCAACGGGGATGCCGTTGAAGCCCATGCCCAGGATGGATTTTTCGATAACGTACTGACCCGTGCCGGCCAAGTAGTAGATGCCGCCGCCGATGCCGGACAGCGCACCGGCGATGACCATGGACAGCACGATGTTGCGCTTGGCGTTGATGCCGGCGTACTGGGCAGCGTCGCGGCTGAGACCGCAGGCTTTCAGCTCATAGCCGAAGGTGGTCTTTTGCAGCACGACCCAGACGATCAGCGCGAAGATGATGGTCAGGATGATGCCGATGTTGATCCAGCTGGAATTACCGAACAGCCCGGCGAACGGGCCCTTGGGCAGGATGGCGCCGGGGTTGGCGGAAGACAGCGCCGCGGTACGGTCCGAGTTGGAAGCGCCCCAGCCGGAAGCCAGCATCTTGGGCGAGTTGGCCAGAATCAGGTTGACGAGGTACATGCCGATCCAGTTGAACATGATGGAAGTAATGACCTCGTTGACGTTAAAGTATGCCTTGAACAGGCCGGGGAAGATGCCCCAGATCGCACCGCCGATGGCCGCTGCCAGCAGGCAGACGAACCAAGGCAGCTGAAACTGGATGGCGCACAGCAAGGCGAAGAACGAGCCCATGGTGTACTGGCCAGGTGCGCCGATGTTGAACAGGCCAGTCTTGAATGCAAAGCCGACCGACAGGCCGCACATCATCAGCGGCGCTGCCTGATATAATACCTTGCCAAGCTTGTCCATGCTGGCAAAGCCGGTGGTCATCATGGCCCTCATGCCTTCCAGCGATGCGCCGGGGTTCAGCACCACCAGCAGGATAAAGCCCAGCACCAGGCCGATGACGATGGACAGCAAACTTGCCAGAACGCCTACCACGCCGGGGTTCTGCAAAAGCGGCCGTTTGGATTTTTTACTCATGCTTTCGCCTCCCCTTGCTTTTTAGCGCCTGCCATGTACAGGCCCAGTTCCTCAACCGTCGTGGTCTTGGGATCGAACTCGCCCACGATCTCACCCTCGTACATAACAAGGATGCGGTCGGACAGGTTCATGACCTCATCCAGCTCCAGGCTGACGAGGAGAACAGCCTTGCCTTTATCGCGCTCGGCCACGATCTGCTTGTGGATATACTCGATCGCGCCGACGTCCAGGCCGCGGGTGGGCTGGACAGCTACCAGCAGGTCGGGGTCTTTATCGACCTCGCGGGCGATAATGGCTTTCTGCTGGTTGCCGCCGGACATGCTGCGGGCGATCGTGATGGGACCCTGGCCGCTGCGCACGTCGTACTGTTTGATGAGGCGCTCGGCATAGTCCATGACAGCACTTTTTTTGATGAAGCCGTGGTTCTGGAACTCCGGCTGCCAGTAGCGCTGCAATACCATGTTGTCGGCCACGGTGTAGTCCAGCACCAGGCCATGCTTGTGGCGGTCCTCCGGGATATGGCTCATGCCGTCCTTGGAGCGCTCACGGATGGGGGCGTGGGTGATGTCCTTGCCGTTGAGCTTGACCGTGCCGCCGGTGACTTTCTCCAGGCCGGTCAGGCCATAGATCAGCTCGGTCTGGCCGTTGCCTTCGATACCGGCCACACAGACGATCTCCCCTGCGTTGACCTTGAAGCTGACGCTGCGGACGGCGTTGTTCTTGTGTACCTTGCTGGGCACGACCAGGCCGTCCACTTCCAGGATGGTCTTGCCCGGCTTGCAGGGGGCCTTGTCGACGGCAAACTGCACGTCGCGGCCGACCATCATGCGGGACAGTTCCTCTTTGGTGGTGTTGGCAATATCCACGGTACCGATGCCGCGGCCCTTTTGCAGGACGGTGCAGCGGTCGGCAACCGCCATGATCTCATTCAGCTTGTGGGTGATGAACAGGATGCTCTTGCCCTCGGCCTTGAAGCCGCGCATGATCTCCATCAGTTCGTCGATCTCCTGCGGAGTCAGAACCGCCGTAGGCTCGTCGAAAATAAGGATCTCGTTGTCGCGGTAGAGCATTTTGAGGATTTCGACACGCTGCTGCATACCAACGGAGATGTCGCTGACCAGCGCATCAGGGTCGACTTTCAGGCCGTACTTCTCGCTGAGCTGCATGACCTTTTTGCGGGCAGCGTCCTTTTGCAGGAAACCATGGCGGGTATCCTCGACACCCAGGATGATATTGTCAAGAACGGTAAAACATTCGACCAGCTTGAAATGCTGGTGCACCATGCCGATGCCAAGCGCGTTGGCGTCGTTAGGGTTCTGGATCTTGACCTCTTTGCCATTTTTCTTGATAACGCCTTTTTCCGGCTGATACAGACCGAACAGTACGCTCATCAGGGTAGATTTACCGGCGCCGTTTTCGCCCAGCAGCGCATGGATCTCGCCTTTGCGCAGCTGCAGCGTGACATCGTCGTTGGCCTTGATACCGGGGAACTCCTTGGTGATGTGCAGCATCTCGATAACGAAATTATCTGCCAATCGGTACACGCCCCTTTCTATTTTCATAGTATATTAACTTATATTTATTATATAAAAAAATCGCGTATTGTACAAGAGAAACTGCGTAAAAAGCGAAAAAAAGTTGGAGAAGGTGTACTTATTGGTGCGGCTGAAGCAGCCATTCCTCAGTCGCCTGCGGCGACAGCTCCCCTCCAAGGGGGAGCCTTTAGCCTTCCCTTGAGGGAAGGTGGTGCGCAGCGCCGGAAGGCTGGCTACTTTAGCAGAGTATTTCCGTAGGGGTCGATGCTTGCATCCGCCCCTACAGGTTCAACTTACTCTTATATATAAAAAACCGCCCCGCGCGGTTAAGCACGGAGCGGTTGACTTATTCAGTTACGAATTAGCCCTGGTAGTCCACGGTCACGTTGGTGACGGAAGGAGTAACAGTGGTATCGAAGCTGTCGTCGATGGTCAGAGTGCCGTCAACGATAGAAGCATACATAGCGTCGTACTGCTCCTGGGTGAACTTGTTGAACTTGCTGGTCTCCATGGGCAGGCCAACGCAGTTCTCGGCAGCGCCCAGCTTGGTTTCCTTGCCGGCGTAAGCCTCGGTGAACTTCCAGCCATTGTTCAAGGAGTCGGTCAGAGCCTCGTTCACGGACTCGGCCAGGCCCTTCATGGCAGAGGTGATAACGGTGTCGTACCGGCCGGACTGGTCGACGTCAACGCCGATCATCTTGCCGCCGTTGGCCTGAGCAGCAGCGTCGCAGCTCTCGCAGACGGGGCCGCCGCAGGCAAAGACGACCTCGGTACCCTCAGAGTACCAGCCGTCCATCTTGTTCTTGACCTCATCGGTAGCAGCGAAGCCGCCGGAGTACCAGTACTTGATGTTGACATCGTCAACGCCCAGCTCCTTAGCAGCAGCGTCAGCGCCCTGCACGAAGCCGTAGCCGTAACGGATAACCGCGGGAACAGCCATGCCGCCCAGGAAGCCCAGCTCTTTGTAGCCGTCGTAAACAGCGGCGTAGCCAGCCAGATAACCGGCCTGCTCTTCCTTGTAGGTGATCAGAGCGGTGTTCTCAGCGGGGGCAGTGTCGCCCAGGTCGCTGGTGGAAACGTCCAGAGCCAGGAACTCAACGTCGGGGTACTTGGCCTGAGCCTCAGCGATAGAGGAACCGAACAGGTAGCCGGCAACGACGACGGCCTTAGCGCCGTCATTGACAGCGTTGTCCATCTGCTCCAAACGGGCAGCGTCGGAGTCCTCGGTAGGACGATAGTAGTTAGCGTTCAGGCTGTTTGCAGAGCAGAAGTCCTGCACGCCCTGCCAGGTGTACTGGTTGAAGGACTGGTCGTCGATGTTGCCAACGTCGGTAACGAAAGCGACGTCGGTCTTGCTGCCGGAAGCAGCAGCCTCAGAGGTAGCCTCGGTGCTGGTAGCAGTGCTCTCGGCAGTGCTGGCGGAGGAACCGCCGCAGGCAGCCAGAGAGAGGGCCATGCAGCCGGCCATCGCCATAGAAATAAACTTCTTCATGGTGTAAGCTCTCCTTTGTCATGGAACCAAAAATGGTTTTTTCAGGGCAGGGGCCTTCCCTGCCACAGTAGTTTCAGTATACCGCATTTTGGCGGGCATTTCAACGCAATAATAATCACAATTTCATTACAAAATGCAATTTTTGCGTTGTTTCATCAGTTTTGCTCCTCCACCGTCACGTTGGGGGTGTCGGGCAGGGTATTCATGTCGGCATAGGCGTCCACCTTCAGGTCGCTGTTGCGCAGCTGGGTGTACAGGCGCTCATAGTCGTGCTGGCTCAGCTCGGCAAAGCGCCAGTGGGGGCCTGCCAGGGCCACGGCGCCGGTGGTGTAGCCCACCTTTTCGCTTTGGCCTGCCGCAGTCTGGTCCCAGGCGGCATTGCCGGAGAAGAAGGCATACAGTTCCTGCTGCACGGCGGAGTTATAGCACTTGATGGCACTGCCCAGGATCAGATCCGAGGAATCGTTCTGGTCATAGTCGCTGGCCATCACGCGGACCTCGTTGCCGCTGGTGGTCTCCTTGGCGGCGTCGATAGCACTGGCGATCAGGTTGCCGCCGTTGACGAAGAGCAGCGTGGTGCCGTTGTTGCACCAATCCAGCATGCGGTTGGTGGTGTCATCGCTGGCGCTGTAGGTACCGGCAAACCAGGTGCGCAGATCCACCGTAAGGCCCTGCTGCTCGGCCGCATACTCGGCCCCCTGCAAAAAGCCGGTGACGTAGCGCACCACGCCGGGGATCTCCTCGGCACCGATAAAGCCCAGCTGGGTGTAGCCGTCCGTCACGGCGGCGTAACCCGCCAGGAAACCGGCCTGCTCCTCCTGGAAGAGGACACAGTGGACGTTGGACTCGGTGGTATAGTTGGTGTAGCTGCTGTTGTGGGGCTCGCCGTCAAACAGCAGGTAGTGTACGCCGGGGTAGTTGTTCTGGATGTTGAACAGCGCCTGGGCCATGGTCTCGCCGCGGCAGACGACCAGCGCCGCGCCGCTCTCGGCGGCTTCACGCAGGGCGGCTTCGGCCGCCTCCACCGAGGTATCGGCGGCAGTGTGGTTCTCGGCCGTGTAGCCGTAGGTGCCGGCAAATGTCTGGATGCCCTTCCACAGCAGGGTGTCGGCGCCGTCGTCCAGGCTGGCCTGCTCGGTCGCCAGGGCGATGGTTGCCCCGCCGGGCAGGGTGGCAGACTCGCCGTTTTCGTCAACCGGGGCCGTAAAGGTATAGGTACTGTCGTCCATCGGCACCGTGAAGGTCACCGTCTGGCTGCCGGCCTTGCTGCTGCAGGCGCACAGGCTTACCGCCAGCGCCAGGGTCAGGACCAGCGCAATGAATTTTTTCATGGGATTCGGGAAACTCCTTAACATAGGTTTAATCGAGGTTCGCCGGGCCGAAGCCGTAGGGCAGCAGTTCACCCAAGGTCATCACGATGTAATCGTCCTCGCTCTTGGCCATGATAACGGTCAGGCTCGGGCCGCCGAACTCAAACAATGCCTGGCGGCAGACCCCGCAGGGGCCGGTGACAAGGGTGTTCTTCTCCCCCACCTTGCTGCCCACGATGGCAATCGCGGTAAACTCCCGCTCACCCTCGCTGACCGCCTTGAACAGGGCGGTGCGCTCGGCACAGTTGGTGGGGGTGTAACTGGCATTCTCGATATTGCAGCCTTTGTAGACCGTGCCGTTTTTGCCCAGCAGCGCCGCGCCCACATGGAAGCGGGAGTAGGGCACGTAGGCAAACTTCTGGGCTTCAAAGGCGTCGCGGATCAGGCTTTGGATCTCTGCTTTTTCCATATTACTTCTCCAGATAAGCGTCCACGCCCAGGGCCACCTTCATCATTTCGGTAAAGCTGGTCTGGCGCTGTTCGGCGGTTGTGATCTCGGGAGAGACGAAGCTGTCCGAGATGGTCAACAGGCAGGCGGCGCGTTTGCCCAGCACCTTGGCATTGTGGAAAAGGGCGAAGCTCTCCATCTCGACAGCCAGGCAGCCCTTCTCGTCCCGCAACTTTTCCCAATAAGTCGGCTTGGCATCGCTGGGCTGGCGGTAGAACACGTCCGAGGAATGGATATTGCCCTCGATCAGAGGAATGTTCTGGGCGGCGGCGCTGGCACGCAGGGCGTTGTTCAGCTCGCAGCTGGGCCGCTGGATGTCGTCGGTGTCGCCGCTCTGGGTCACAGCGTAGTTGCTCTCCGAGTAAGCGCCGGTGGCCAGCACCACGTCAAACAGCTTGGCCTTGTCGGTGTAAGAACCGGCAGAGCCGATGCGGATGATGTTCTCGACGCCATACTGGCTGAACAGCTCGTAGGAATAGATGCCGATGGACGGCATGCCCATGCCGCTGCCCATCACGCTGATGGGGCGGCCCTGGTAAGTGCCGGTAAAGCCGTACATACCGCGCACGTCGGTGACGAGGCGCGGGTTCTCCAAAAAGGTTTCGGCGATGAACTTTGCCCGCAGCGGATCACCGGGCATCAGGACGGTCTTGGCAAAATCGCCTTTTTCGGCGCGGTTATGAGGGGTAGACATAAACGTACTCTCCTTTTCAGGTTATTGTAATATAATAGTATACCACATTTCGGGCGTTTGTGGTAAAATCAAATGGAAAAAAGTTGTGAAAGAGGTTGGAACCATGCAGCTGCCGAATCCTTGTACCCTTTGCCCCCGTGCCTGCCGGGCGGACCGCGCCCACGGGCAGCGGGGTTTCTGTGGGGCCGACGGCACTTTGCGGGTGGCCCGCGCCGCCCTGCACCACTGGGAGGAGCCGTGCCTGAGCGGCGACCCCAACGCCGCCACCGGCAGCGGTACGGTGTTTTTTTCCAACTGCGCGCTGCGGTGCTGCTACTGCCAGAACTATCCCATCAGCCAGGGGGATGTGGGCAAAGGAATTACCGTGGAGCGGCTGACGGAAATCTTTCTCGCGCTGCAAAAGAGCGGCGCGAAAAACTTAAACCTTGTCACCGCCACCCAATACCTGCCCTGGGCACTGCCCGCGCTGGATGCCGCACGGGCGGCAGGTTTTGCCCTGCCGGTCGTCTACAATACCGGTGGGTATGAGACGTTGGAGACCGTCAAGGCACTGGCCGGCTACGTAGATATTTGGCTGGCCGATGTAAAATATGCCAGCCCGGACCTGGCGGCCGAGCTTTCCGCCGCGCGGGATTATCCCGCCGTGGCCGAAGCCGCCCTGCGGCAGATGCTGCGCCAGACCGGTGCGCCAGTGTACGATACCGACGGCTACCTGCAAAAGGGCGTCATCGTGCGGCACCTGGCCCTGCCCGGCCACACTGACGACAGCTTTGCCGTGCTGGCGCTGCTGGCCCGCATCCGGGACGAGGAGGGCGTGCCTTTCATTCCCAGCCTGATGAGCCAGTTCACGCCGTTTTATAAGGCGGCCGAACATAATTTGGGGCGGCGCATCACGACCTACGAGTACCGCAAGGTCATCGACGAGGCGGTGCGCCTGGGCCTGACCGACGGCTACATGCAGGAGAAAAGCAGTGCGCGGGAAGAATACACCCCGCCCTTTGACCTGGAGGGCGTGTGATGCTTATCGGTATCGCGTATCTGGCACTGTTTTTGGCCGCCGGGCTGCTGCTGGCACGGTGGGCCGTGCCGGACGGCTCCCCTGCCGTGGCGGTCCCGCTGGGGTGCGGGTTTGGTGTTTCGCTGCTGGCGGCGCTGCCCGCCGGGTTCGCGCTGGTGTGCGGCTTCACGCTGCGGGCCGTCTGGCTTGCGACTGCCGGGGCCGCCCTGCTTTGCGCGGTATTGATTTTTGCCGGGCACGGACATATCCGTTTTGCTAGGGACCCCGACCGCGGCGCGATGTGGCTCTGCCTGCTGCCGGTGCTGGCCGTGACGCTGTACCTGCTGCACACCCATGTGCTGCACAAGGTAAACGGCACGCTGCACACCGGTCAGAGCTGCTACGGCGACATGCCGATGCACCTGGGGTTCATCGAGTACATTGCCCAGAGCGGCCAGTTCCCACCCCGGTATCCCCTGCTGGCCGGGGCGCACCGGTTCGGCTACCCGTTTTTGTGCGAGACCGTGTCCAGCGTGTTCCGTCTGCTGGGGGCCGGGCGGCGGGCGGCGTATCTGCTGCCGATGGTGCCCGCCTTTGTCAGCGTATACGGCATGTTCTGGCAGTTGGCGCGGCGGATGCTGGGCAGCGCGGGCAAGGCGTGTCTGGCGTTTTATCTGTTTTTCATGGGCAGCGGGTTCGGTTTTGCCTACTTTTTAAAAGATGCCGCGACGTTTAAAGGTATCTTTACCGGGTTTTACACTACGCCCACCAACTATACGACGAAAAATATCGTGTGGGTCAACCCCATCGTGGACCTGCTGATCCCCCAGCGGGCCACGCTGTTTGGATGGTGCGTGCTGTTTGCGGCGCTGTACCTGCTGTGGCGGTTCGCGTTTGAGGGTGAGTCACATCTTTGGCTGCCGCTGGCGGTGCTGGTATTGCCTCTGCCTCTTTTGCAGACCCACAGTGCGCTGGCGCTGGTGTTCCTCTGTTTGGCGGGCGGACTGTACACGCTGGCCCGCCGCCCCCGCACGGCCAAAATTTTGCTGCCCTGGCTGGGACTGGCGGCGGTGTGCGGCGTGTGCTGGCTGGCCGAGATGTCCGGCACGGTGCTGGCCCAAAGTCTGGACGGCACCAACATGCTGCGGCTGCACTTCAACTGGGTCAACGGCAACGGCGACGGCACTCTGAAAGACCCGTGGCTGTGGTTTTACGTAAAAAATATCGGGCTGGTGTTTCTGCTCATCCTGCCGGCTGTGCGCCATGCCGGCACCCGCCAGCGCTGGCTGTTTGGCGGCGGTGCGGCGCTTTGGCTGCTGGCGGAGTTTGCGGTGTTCCAGCCCAACAACTACGATAATAACAAGCTGCTGTTTATTACCCACGCCCTTGGCTGTATGCTGGCAGCGCAATTGCTGGCGGATTGGGCCAAACGGCTGCGCACCCCTGCCCTGCGGGCGGCGGTGATCGCGGTTTGCTGTTTTGTGGGCATGTTCGGCAGCGTGCTGACCGTGGGACGGGAGCTGGTGAGCGACTACCAGCAGTGGGACGCCTCTGACATTGCGTTAGCCGACTATATCAGCGAAAACGCCGAAAGCGACGCGCTGTTTTTGACCAGTGACAGCCACCTGACTCCGGTGTTCGCCCTGGCCGGGCGGCGCATTGTCTGTGGTTCGTCCAGCTGGGTGTATTTCCACGGCATGGACTACGGGGCTGAGTATGCGGCCATGCAGGCTTTGTATGAGACCCCGGATGAGGATACTTTGCAGACCTGGGGCGTGGATTACGTGGTATTTGACGGCTCTGCCCTGGCCCGGTTTGACACTGATGAAGATTGGTATGCGGAACGGTTCCCGGTGTGGTACGAGGATACGGGATGCAGAATTTATAAAACAGCCGCGGCCTAAAGCCTCCCTCTTGGAGAGGGGCCAACACAAAGATTAACAGCTGGCACCCATCTGAATAGGTGCCAGCCGTTTTGTTTTTATTTACTTTTCCTTGTCGTCCGCCGTTTGGTGGTCGTTTTCCGTGCCGCTTTTTTCGGCGCGGGGGCCGGGCGCATGTGGACGAACTGGATCGGATTGCCATTGGCCAAAATGCGCTCTTCCACTTCCAGTTCCGGCAGGGATGCCAGGAACTTGTTCAGGCTCTTGGAGCCGAAGTTGCGCACATCAAAGTCCGGGTAACGCTTGATGAGCTGGTCGCCCACGCGGGAGGTGCGCACCCAACCGGTGCCGTCGTCCATCTCATCGATCATGCCGTCGATGATGCGGCCGATGGATTCGCGGTTGATGGCGGTATCGTCCCCTGCGGCGGCGCGGGCACCGGCTTCGGCGGCAGGCACCGCCGGGGCGCTGTCGGCCTCGCCATGGTCCAGGATCAGGTCCAGATACTTGAACTGGTCGCAGGCTTTGACAAAGGGACCGAGAGCCTTGCTCTCGCCCATGCCGATGACCAGCTTGCCGGCCTCCCGCAGACGGGCGGCCAGGCGGGTGAAGTCACTGTCCGAGGACACGATGCAGAACCCATCCAGGTTGCCGCTGTACAAAAGGTCCATAGCATCGATGATCATGGCCGAGTCGGTGGCGTTTTTGCCGGTGGTGTAGCTGTACTGCTGGATGGGGATGATGGAGTTGTTCAGCAAAGCATCTTTCCAGCTTTTCAGCCGCACGTCCGACCAGTCGCCATAGATGCGCTTGCAGGCGGCCACGCCAAAGGACGCTGCTTCGTCCAAAATCACCTTTACATATTTTGGCGAGATGTTGTCCGCGTCAATGAGAATCGCAAGTTTCAGGTCCTGCATAGGCTTACCTCTTCTCACGCTTGGGCTGCTCAAAGTACATATACAGCTGGCACGGGATCATGCCGTTGTATATTTTGCGGCGACGGGCGGCCTTTTTTCCAAAATGCTGCTCAAAGTCAGCATCGGCGGTGATGGCATACAACCCCTGCGCCGGGTGGCGCTGCCAGACCTGGCCCAGCGTTTTGGCCAGGGCGGCGGCTTCGCCCGCGTCGCCCAGGCGCTCGCCATAGGGCGGGTTGGTCAGCACGGTGGCGGCGTCGGCAGCGGTAAAGTCCTTGACGTCGGCCACCTCAAAGCGGCAGCGCTCCCCCACGCCGGCCAGCTTGGCGTTAGCGTTAGCCAGGGCCACAGCGGCGGGGTCAATGTCGTAGCCGATGCCCTCAAAGGCGGCATCGGTGCGCACCTCGGACAGAGCTTTCTGGCGCTGCTCGGCCCAAATAGACGCGGGCACAAAGTCGAAATGCTCGGCGGCAAAGCGGCGGCGCAGACCGGGGGCCAGGTTCAGCGCTTTCTGGGCAGACTCGATGACCAGCGTGCCGGAGCCGCAGAACGGGTCCTGCACCAGACTGTCGCGGCGCACGCGGCCCAGGTCGGCAATGGCAGCGGCCAGCGTCTCCTTGATGGGGGCCAGCGTGGCGTTTTTGCGGTAGCCGCGCTTGTGCAGGCCGTCGCCGGAGGTATCGAGGTAGATCTCTACGGTATCCTTGCGCAGGGCAAAGCGTACCTTGTACAGTGCGCCGCTTTCCGGCAGGGTGCTGGTCTTGTGGCCGGCCATCAGGCGCTTGACAATGGCCTTTTTTACGATGCTCTGGCAGGCAGGCACGCTGGAAAGCTGGCTGGACAGGCTGGAACCCTTGACCGGGAAGGCCGCGTCGGCAGGCAGCAGTTCTTCCCAGGCGATGTTGTAGCAGCCGTCGAACAGTTCATCAAAGGTGGTGGCCTTGTAGGTAGCCAGCAGCAGCAGCACACGCTCGGCGGTGCGCAGGTTCAGGTTGGCGGCGGCGATGATGTCTGCCCCGCCCTGGAACGCCACGCGGCCGTCGGTGACCTGGATGTTCTGGGCACCCAGGCGCTTGACCTCAAAGTTCAGCGTGGATTCGGTGCCGAAAAAGCACGGCGCCACCATGGTATACAGTGTAGGCATAAAGATCCTTTCGTTATTATAAGACAGGTAAAATTCACAAAAAGGCCCTGACCCCGGCGCTGTTGCTGCCGGAGCAGAGCCCATTTTATTCAAACTAATTGTGGGCCAAAATCAGCCGCGGCGGCGGGAATAGCCCCCGCGATGGTTTTCGGTCACGCGCTTGAGGTCGGCGATCTTTTCCTCGCTGCGGGATTTATAGCGGGCCATCATATCCTCAAAGCTCATCTCGCCCTGGGGTGCCTGGGGCTTGGGCTGCCAGACGCGGGGCTTCTCCTCGCGCTTCTGGCGCGGCTGGTTCGGGCGCGGGCCGCCATTGCCGCCGCCCTGGGGGCGATGGCCGCGCTCCGGTGCGGGCTGCGTGCGCTTGATGGAAAGCGCGATCTTGCCGTCCGGTGCAATGGAAAGCACCTTGACCTGCACAGTCTGCCCATCGCTCAGCACGGCAGAAAGATCCTGCACGAACTCATACGAAACCTCAGAAATATGAACAAGACCCGTCTTGCCCTCGGGCAGAGAAACAAATGCGCCGAAAGGCTTGATGCCGGTGACCTTCCCCTCGACAATATCCCCAACTTGTAATGCCAAACTATGATACCCCTTTTTTCTTTAGACTGAATATTCAGAGGGGTTGCCGCAAAGCGCCCCCGCTAAAACAAAATTATTTGCCGCTGATGTCCACAAACACGCGCTCGTTCGGGCGCACATAGCCCTGCTCGCGGGCGTAGCGCTCAATAATGGCGCTGTCGCCCTGGTCCAGCGTGCTGGACAACTCGGCATTGGTGGTTTCCTGGGCTGTAAGCTGGTCCTGCAGGCTTTGCAGCTCCTGCTGTTTGGAGGCAATAGACACCTGGTACTGGATCAGCAGGAAAAACAGGTAGCCGCAAAGCGCCACAAAAGCAAGGGGCACCAGCCAGCCGGGAAGCAGTCCTTTTCGCTTTTTCATCTTAAAGACCGCCTCCCTTCCGTACAAATCCACATTACAGCTTACGTATAGCTAATTATATAATATCTTCGACTTCTTTTGCAACTGGTTTTTTCCAGATTTTTTTGATTTTCCCGCTTTTTTCCGCGGTCGGCGGGGACAGCAGCGCTTTTTCAGTGCTGCCAGGCGGGCGCAGGCGGCTTTGCGCAGCGGTACGGCAATGTACCGCCGCCCCCAGCGAGCCGGGGCCAGCAGCAATCGGACGATCCATTCGGTCAAGACATGCAGCGGCGGCACGATGGCTTTCTGCCAGGCCAGTGCCCCGGCAGCCAGCCCCGCCGCCATGTACCAGCGGGCCAGCCCGGCCGCGCTGACGCCCGCCGAGAAGCCCACCAGCAGCACTGCAGCCGCTGTAAAGGCCAGCAAGTCCAGCACAAAGCAGCGCACCGGGCCGCGGCCCACCAGCAGCTCCGCACCATCCCGCACAGCCCAGAGCAGACAGCCCAGCCCTAAGCACCACAGCACATCCGCCCAGACAGCCGCAGCGGCGGGCGCGGCGGCCATCAGCGGAAAAGCCTAGCCAGTAGGCTGCCGCCGGATTGGCGGTTCTCGGCATACTGCAGATACTCGATCTTGCCGGAAAGCTGTACCTGGCCGCTGGCCACCGAAAGTTCGCTGACCTGCAGGCCTTGCCCGCCCACCGTCAGGTTGCCCAGCGGCGTTTCCAGCACGGCAGCGTTTTCATCACAGCTGATGATGCGGGTAACGCCGGTAAGCGCTAAACGGCTGCGGTCTTTCAGCGCCAGGCTATGGCTGCGGGGTGTATTTGCAGTTTGCGCCGGGCCCGCCGGGGCGGCGGGCTGGTGCAGCGGTACGGTCTTGCTTTCCTGCCTGGTCTCCTGCATGGGCATGTTTCCCTCCCGCGTGGCAATTTCCTAAAGTGCGAATTCCCTATAAGATATGCGGGGCGGGGCGGAAATATTACTCGATGACCTCAAACAATTCGCGGGCGACATCCTTGCCTTTCGGCTCCTCGACGGCCAGCACCCGCACTTTGACAGGGCGGTTGCCGAAGGTGATCTCGATGACATCACCGACTTTGACGGCATAGCTGGCCTTGGCAGGCTTATCGTTGACCATCACGCGGCCGGCATCGGCGACCTCGTTGGCCAGGGTACGCCGCTTGATCAGGCGGCTGACCTTTAAGTATTTGTCCAAACGCATGGAGTTCTTCTCCTTCTTATTGACTAAAAATGCACCCCGTGCCGAAGCGACGGGGTGCAGAACTTTGGGATAGCTTACTGAACAGCGTCCTTCAGGGCCTTGCCAGCCTTGAATGCGGGCAGCTTGGAAGCCTCGATGGTGATCTCGGCACCGGTCTGGGGGTTGCGGCCCTTGCGCTCGGGGCGCTCGCGGACCTCGAAAGTGCCAAAGCCAACCAGGGTGACCTTGTCGCCGCCCTTCAGGGACTCGGTGATGACATCGAGAGCGCCGTTGACAGCAGCCTCGGCATCCTTCTTGGTCAGATTTGCTTTTTCCGCAACAGCGGCGATCAGTTCAACTTTCGTCATGGTTTGTACCTCCAAAAATTTATCAGCAAAAAGCAGCTGCGAACGCGGGGCGTGCCCGGTCCTGCTATGCTTCTTGTCTTACAGTTGGTGCGTGGCTGCGGTAAAGGCGGCGTTGGCCTTTTGCAGCGCCTGCTCGGGGTCCAGGCCAGCCAGACGGGCCAGGGCGGCGGTTTTAAACAGCAGCTCACCCAGTGCGGCTTCGGCGTTGTCCCCTGCTTCTACCCGGCGGGCCAGGGTCTCCAGTTCTGCCGGGTCGGTGGTGACGGTCACCCCGCCGCGGGCGGCCCTCTTTTGCAGCTTGGCGGCGCGCATCAGGGCGGGCAGGGCTTTAGGCACGCTGTCCAGGTCGTCCTGCAGTGTCACACGGCCCTTTTCCTTATTCTTGAGCGCATCCCAGTCTTTTATACTGGTGTCACCACCAAAAATATGCGGGTGGCGGTCAATCAGCTTACGGCAGACGCCGTCACAGACCTGCTGCCAGGTAAAGCGGCCTGCCTCCTGCTCGATCTGGGTATGGAAGCCCACCTGCATCAGCACATCGCCCAGTTCCTCGCACAACAGTTCGGGGTCGTCCAGGTCGATGGCGTCCACGGCCTCGTAGGCTTCCTCCAGGAAATTCATGCGGATGGATGTGTGGGTCTGCACCTTATCCCAGGGGCAGCCGTTTTCCGGGTCGCGCAGGATCGCCAGGATGGCCAGCAGGTCGTCGGCGGTATAATGCTCTTTTTGCGGGTAGGCGTTCATAGGCATGGTTTGTTATGCTGCCGCGCAGCTCGTAACATTTTACTCCCAAATCAGGATTTGTCAAGCCTTGCGGGCGGAGCCGTGTTGACAGCGCCGCCCGCAAGCATCAAAATCGTTGCGTTATTCCGTTATTTTTTCGGAAGCTGTAAACTTTACAGCTGGGCGCCGCAATGGTTGCAGAAGAGGGCGTCGCCGTCCACCTCGGCCTTGCAGACGGGGCAGATCTTGGTCTCGCCGCGCAGCTTAATGGGCTCTTCCTCGATTTCTTCCTCGGCAGCTTCTTCAGCGGGGGCAGGCTCATCCTCGATGATCTGCTCTTCTTCCTCAGACTCGCAGGCGGCGCACTCCTCGGGAGTCATGTTGGCTTTCAGCTCCTCGATGGACTTTTCCACCTCAGCCACGGCGTCGATGTATTTATCAACCAGGGGCTGGTTTTCCTCGCCAGCCTTATGCAGGCTGTAGACCAGGGCACCCAACTGGCGCTGTGCCTTGGACAGGCGTGCCTGCTGGTTCAGCAGCTCGAGCTGGTTTTTACCCTTATCAGCAATGTCCTGGGCGGTCTTTTTGGCAGTGTCAAAGAGCTGGATACCCTGCTCTTTCAGCATATCAATATCGAGTTCAAACATAGAAAACACCTCTTTCTATAACCCTGCGCGTTTCTGCTCCATCGCGCTTTGTAGCCTTATTATAGCCGATTCCTACGCGGTTTGCAACGCGCAAATGTATATTTTCCGTGAATTATGCGCCAATAAACTCCCGCAGCATGCTGTCCGCCGGAACCAGGGCGGTATCCAGCGGCGGGAATGCCGCAAACCGTGCCCGCAGCGTATCAAGCTGGCGGCGCTGGGTGGCGGTCAAGTCCTCGTCCGGGGGCATGGTGTCCAGCAGGGCGTGCCACAGGCAGACCTCATAGGTGTGGGTGGTATCCAGCAGCAGGTCAGCGCGGGGCTTGAAGGGCTTGATGTACTGGTCCTCGCCCGCGCAGACTTTGCCCCACAAGCCCAGCGTAAAGGCGGCGCCGTGGCCGCGAAACAGGCAGTCCCGCACCAGGCGGCGGGCCAGGCGGATGTCCCGGGTGGCCAGGCAGCGAGTGTTGTCGGGGGCGGCATACTCCTCCCGCAGACCCGCGTACAGGCACAGGGCGGCGTCGACGGGCAGGCGCTCGGTCAGGGCAGGGTTCAGGGCGTGCAGTCCCTCGATGATGACCACGCCGTCCCGGCAATCGATGGTCCGGGTGCCGTTGGGCTGCTGAATTTTAAAGTCAAAGATGGGCGCTTTGCAGACGCCCTCGGTGTGCAGCTTGGCAAGGCACTCCTGCAGCACCGGCAGGTCCAGCGAGCCCAGGCTCTCGTAGTCGTCGGTACCGTCTGGGTGCTTGGGGTAGCGGCCTGCACCGGCATAGAAATCGTCCAGGCTGACCACCGCACTGCGGCAGCCGCGGGCGGCGATGGCATCGGCAATCTTGTGGGCCGAGGTGGTCTTACCGGCAGCAGACGGGCCGGTCAGCATCACGATATGCCGCCCGCTGGACAGCACATCGTCAGCGATGGACTCGATCTGGGCACGGTACTGCCCCTCGCTGTAATCGGCAAAGGCCTGGGGCTGGTTGGCGGCCAGGGCGACCAGCTCCCGGCTGACGAAACGTTTACGTTGTTGTGTAGCGCGCATAAAAGTCCTCCACGCCCTGCTTACGGGCGAGAATCTCCTCAAAGCGGTCAATATATTCGGTAGGATACTTGAAGTTGAAGATGCGCTCGATCTTGCCGCGGCGCTGGCCGGGGATGACCAGCTTGGTGGAGCCGCCCGCACCGGCGGACAGGATCGTGTGGATTTCTTCCATAATATAAATGTTGTACAGGCACTCGCAGCCGGGCTTGGCCCAGCCGATATTCTCCAGGTTTTGCAGCGTACCTTTCTGGCGATACATGTAGTATGGGCGGTAGCCGGCGTCGGCCAGTTCGCGGCAGCTTTCCAGCATGGCGGATACATCATCGTATGCGGCGGCGCGGTGTTCCACCACCAGGTTGCTGGCGCGCTTGAGCGTCAGGGTATGCACGGTGATGTTCTCCGGGTCCAGGGCGATGGCCTGGCGCAGGCTGGCGGTGAAACCCTCCACCGTATCACCGGGCAGGCCCGCGATGAGGTCCATGTTGATGTTGGTGTGGCCAGCGGCGCGGGCGGCAGCGAAACAGTCGATGATGTCCTGCGCGGTGTGGCGGCGGCCGATATTGCGCAGGACTTCATCGGAGAAAGTCTGCGGGTTGATGGAGATGCGGGTTGCGCCATACTGCTTGATGATACGCAGTTTTTCGGCATCGGTGCAATCGGGACGGCCTGCCTCCACCGTGTATTCATCAAGAGCAGCCAGATCAAAGGTGCGGGCAATATGGCTCATCAGCTGTTCCAGCTGGGCCGCTGAAAGCGCCGTAGGCGTGCCGCCGCCGATATAGAAAGTGCGGATGCGCAGGCCGCAGCGGTCGGCGGTCTCGCGGATAGCGGTCAACTCCTGGCACAGCTTGTCCACGTAGGGCTGCACCAGCGCGCGGGTGGCTTTGTCCCCCACCGTGCGGGAAACAAAGCTGCAATAGCTGCACCGGGTGGGGCAGAACGGGATGCCCGCATAGATGCTGCAATCCATGGGGTCGGCGGCGTCCAGCACAGGGCGCTGCAAGTCCGCAATGCCCAGCGCCAGCTTGAATTTTTCCGGCGTGCAGGCGAAGTGGCCGAGGAACTTTTCAGCGATAGCCTCCTCGCTCTCCCCCGCCGCTCGCAGGTCGTGGATGATGCGCACCGGGCGCACGCCGGTCATCATGCCCCAGGGCGGGTCGATGCCGGTAAGGTCTTTCAGCAGGCCGAATTCCAGCTTGCACAGGGCATATTCGGGGTCAGCTTCGGGGCTGCGCAGATCGGTGCGCCAATAGAGGCGGCCGTCCTTGCGTACAAGGATCAGGTCGGTCATTTCGTGGCTTTCCGCCAGGACGAAATCCTCGGTTTCCGGCAAGCTTTCCGCCTTTTCGGCACCCGGGAAAAAGATACGGGCTGTATGCTCGGCTTCGTAACCGGCGGCGGGGCCGCGTAAAATGATCTGCATAGATCCACCTCCTGTTCAGTCAGTTCTCTTTTGCTTGGGATGGCTTAGTAGGCCCAGCCGCCGTCCATGTAGGGGTTGGTGCGGCGCTCCTGCCCGAGGGTGGAGAAGCTCTCGTGCCCCGGCAGGACCTGGGTGTCGTCGCCCAAAGGCAGGTTGGCCAGCAGGGACAGGCTTTCCTGCATCTGGCGCATGCTGCCGCCGGGCATATCGGTACGCCCGCAGGAGCCGGCAAACAGCGTATCACCACTGAAAAGCAGGTTACCACAGTTCAGCACCACACTGCCCTGGGTATGGCCGGGGGTGTGATAGATTTTAAATGTTAAACCGTCAATGTTCAACTCGTTATTGACGGGCCAGTTCTTGTCCACCTGTCCGGGTTTCAACGGCAGCAGCTGGGTACCGGCGGCGTCCACCGGGTCCATATAGACGGTGCAGCCGGTGGCCTGTTTCAACGCTGCCACGGCCCCCACATGGTCGTAGTGGCCATGGGTCAGCAGGATATGGGTCAGGGTGGCGTTCTCGGCTTTCAAGGCATCCAGGTAGGTCTCCGGCGCAGCGGCAGCATCGATGAGGATGCCATGCCCTGCGTCGGTGGTGATGAGAAAGGTATTGGTATACAGCGGCGGCAAGCCGTGGATGTGCTGAATTTTCATAAACAGCTCCTTATTTCTTCCACTCGTCGGTATCAATGACGATGGTCACGGGGCCATCGTTGACAAGATCGATCTTCATGTCCGCGCCAAACTCCCCGTGCTGCACGTCTTTGAGGCCCTGATGGGACATTTCGTCGAGGAATTTCTCGTAGCACGGCACAGCCAGATCGCCCTTGGCGGCATGGCTAAAACTGGGGCGTTTGCCGCGGGAGGTATCGCCGTAAAGCGTAAAGTTGGACACGACCAAAGCCGAGTAGCCCAGCTCCACTGCGCTGCGGTTCAGCTTGCCATCCTCGTCCTCAAAAATGCGCAGATGCGCGCATTTCTCGGCCAGTTTGGGCACGATGGCGATGTCGTCGGTATCGCGCACGCCCAGCAGGATGACAAGTCCGGGGCCGATGGGCCGGGGCTCTCCGCCGTTGACGGCCACGCTGGCACGGGTCACGCGCTGAATGACTGCTCGCATAAATAATAACTCCTTATATCAGTTGCGGTTCACGCTGACAACATCCTTGACCTTTTTCAGGCGGGCGACCACGCTGTTCAGGTGTTCGGTGTTTGTGATGCCCACGGTCACGCTCATGCGGGCGCGGCCCTGCTCGGCCGAGCGGGCGGTCAGCGAGTAGATAGGCACCCGCATATCACCCAGCGCCAGCGCCACGTCAGACAACAGGTTTGCGCGGTCCATGCACAGCAGATCCAGCGTAGCTTTGTAGTTTTCCTTGGCATCGTCGGCCCAGTAGGCGTTCACCCAGCGGTCGGCGTTCTCGCCCTGGCGCATGCTCTCCCGCACGTTGGCGCAATCCTTTTTGTGGATGGACACGCCGAAGCCGCGGGTGACGAAACCGATGATCTCATCGCCGGGCAGCGGAGAGCAGCACTTGGCAAACTTGATGGGGCAGTTGTCGATGCCCTCGACGACGACGCCGTCGGTGGAGTGCATCCGCTTGATGTCCACGGTCACAGGCTTGACCTCGGTGGCCTTGAGCTTGGTGTACTCTTCTTTCAGTTTGGGCAGCATACGGCTGATCTGCAAACCGCCGTAGCCGATGGCCGCATACATCTCATCCACCGAGTTGCAGTGGTTGCGGCGGGCCAGCGCCTCCATAAAGGTCTCGTGCTGCTCATCGGTCATCGACATGAGGTTGCGGCGCAGCTCGCGTTCCAGTGCCTCGCGTCCCTCCTGGATATTCTCTTCCCTGCGTTCTTTCTTGAACCAGTTGCGGATCTTGTTCTTGGCTTCGCTGGTCTTTACAATGTTCAGCCAGTCGCGGCTGGGGCCGCGGTTTTCAGGGCCGGTGATGATCTCGATGATCTCGCCGGTCTGCACTTTATGATCGATGGGCACGATGCGGTTGTTGACCTTGGCGCCGACCATGCGGTTGCCAACGGCGGAATGAATGGCGTAGGCAAAGTCGATCGCGGTGGCACCGGCGGGCAGGTTGATGACGTCGCCCCGCGGGGTGAAAGCAAACACTTCCTCCGGCAGCAGGTCGCTCTTAATGTCGCTGAGCAGGTCGGTGGCATCGGCGCTGGAGCGTTGGCTTTCTAACAGTTGGCGCACCCAGGCCAGGCGCTCGTCCAGTTTATCGCTGCTGCCGTTGGTGATGCCTGCCTTGTACTTCCAGTGGGCGGCGATGCCATACTCAGCCATGCGATCCATATCCCAGGTGCGGATCTGCACCTCAAAGGGGATGGCCTCGCGGCCGATGACAGTGGTATGCAGGCTCTGGTAGCCGTTTGGTTTTGGCGTAGAGATGTAATCTTTAAAGCGGTTAGGCAGCGGGTGGTACATGTCGTGGATGAGGCCCAGCGCGTTATAACACTCGGACACATTCTCGAGGATGATGCGCACGGCGTAAATATCGTAGATCTCCTCGAAATCCTTATTCTGCATGTACATCTTGCGGTAGATGCCGTAGATGCTCTTGACGCGATGGCGGATGGTGGCTTTCTGGATGCCGTTTTCCGCCAGATGCTTGGCAATGGTGTGGCAGACCGTGTGCAGGAACTCGTCGCCGTGCTTGTTCAGCAGGTCGCGGATGGTCTCGTAGCCCACGGGGTCCAGGTAGTGCAGGCTGCGGTCCTCCAGCTCCTCCTTGATATTGCTGATGCCCAGGCGGTGGGCAATGGGGGCGTAGACCTCCATCGTTTCCAGGGCCTTATCGCGGCGCTTCTGCTCCGGCCAGGCGTCGCCGGTGCGCATATTGTGCAGCCGGTCGCACAGTTTAATGATCATCACGCGGACATCCTGACTCATGGCCAGCAGCATCTTGCGCAGGTTCTCGGCCTGGCGGTCCTCGACATTGGAGAATTTGATCTGGGTCAGTTTGGTGACGCCGTCCACCAGCAGGGCCACATCGGGGCCGAATTTCTGCTTGATTTCGGCCACCGTGACGGGGGTATCCTCGGCCACATCGTGCATCAGGGCGGCGGCGATGCTCTCGCTGTCCATACCCAGTTCCACCAGAATGGACGCCACCGACAGCGGATGGCAGATATACGGCTCACCGCTGCGGCGGCGCTGACCGCCGTGGGCTTTCTCGGCCAATGCGTAGGCACGGTCGATCATGTCAAAATCATAGGGGCGGCCGCTGTCCACCAGCGACTGCTTTAAGTCCTCATAGGTGATGGGCATTTTTACATCACTGGTTTGGGTGTTTTCCATATGAGATTCCCCTTTTGCAATTTATTCCTCTTTCACGAGAGAGTGTAGGAGTCGATGCTTGCATCGACCTGCGGGCGGATGACAAGCATCCGCCCCTACAGGATGTCACTTAACAACTGCTGCCAGCTTTTGCAGGATCGGCGCGCTGGCCAGGTCCTGCTTGGTGGTTACCGGCACGGGCAGCCAATGGCCGTTCTGCTCCTGGATCAGCCCCAGTTCGTGCAGGGCGGCCAGGCTGGTCAGGGTCTTGCCTGTGTTTTCCGGCCCTTGGGCGGCAAACACAGGCTGCAGATCGCCCGAGGCGACCTGCCCGCCCCGGATGCGCTTGTACAGCATCACGGTGTCGGCACGGTCGGGCAGCAGCGCGGCGGCGCGGGCGGGTTCCAGTGTGCCGCCGGTGCGGAACGCCTCGAACCAGGCGGCCTGCTCACTGGGCAGATTGCCCAGCCCCGCGGGGCGGATGGCCCGCAGATGGGCCGAGACCATCGGCCCGCTGCGCCCGGTAAAGATCGAAACTTCCAGCGCGGCTTCCACCGCTGTGCCCACCGGGTAGGCAAAAGCCGACGGTGCTACGCCGAAGATCGAGGCAAACAGGGTATCGTTGCCCTGGCGCAGCCGCACCCGGGTGTGGCGTCCCTCGGCGCCCATAGGCCAGATACCATCGATCATAGCGTCGCAGATCAGCAGCACCGGCATGGGGTTTTCCCGGCCAAAGGGCGCCAGACGGGAGAGTTCCTGCACGTTGGGCAGCGTCAGCTCCGAGAGCTGCACCGCGGCGTCCAGTTTCAGTTCCGGCGCACCGGGGCGCGGCGCATGCTCGGCCGCCCAAGCGTTGATGGCCTGGCGGAAAGCGGGCAGCTTTTCTTCCTCAATTTCCACACCAGCGGCCGCCGCATGCCCGCCAAAGCGGGTCAGGTATTGGGCGCAGCCAGCCAGCGCACCGTGCAGGTCGAACGGGTCGGGCGCACGGCCGCTGCCGCGTCCCTCTCCATTTTGCAGCGAGATGACGATGGCGGGGCGGTTGTACTTTTCCATCAGCCGCGCGGCCACAATACCGATAACGCCGGGGTGCCAGTCCTCGCCGGAGACCACCAGTACGCGGTCCCGCTGGCGGGCAGGGTCGGCTTCCAGCGTCTTTTGGGCGGCAGCGAACACTTCCTGTTCCGTCTGCTGGCGCTCGGTGTTGATCTCCGCCAGGCGGGCGGCAATGCCGGCGGCCTGGGCTTCATCGGTGCAAAGCAGCAGCTTTAACGCGACCGCCGCATTATCCATGCGGCCCGCTGCGTTCAGGCGCGGGGCCAGGCTGTAGCTGACGGTGTCCGCGGTGACGGGCTTGCCCGCGACCCCGGCGTTTTCCATCAACGCCTGCAGGCCGGGGCGCATCGTGTCCTGCAAAAGGGCAAGTCCCTCCCGCACGAGGGTTCGGTTCTCCCCCACCAGCGGCATCACGTCAGCCACGGTACCCAGGGCCACCAGCTCACCGTACATTTCCAGCAAGTCCGCAGGCTCGCAGCCTTCCAGCGCGGCACAAAGCTTAAAGGCCACGCCCGCGCCGCACAGATCCTTAAAGGGGCTTTCGTCATCCGCCCGCTTGGGGTCAACGACGGCGACGGCATCGGGCAGGGTCTCGCCGGGCAAGTGGTGGTCGGTCACGATAAGGTCCAGCCCCAGCTCCTTGGCACAGGCGGCTTCCTCGATGGCCGAAATGCCGTTATCCACGGTCACCACCAGCTTAAAGCCCTTTTCGGCCAGGCTTTCCAGCGCCGGGCGGGTCAGACCATAGCCGGTGCCGCGGGTGGGCAGCTTGCAGCGCACGTGGGCGCCCATACTGCTTAAACATTCATACAAAATGGCGGTGGCAGAGATACCGTCCACGTCATAGTCGCCATAAATAACGATGGTCTCCTCGTTTTCCACGGCCTGCTCGATGCGGGCCACGGCTTTGTCCATATCCCGCAGCAGGAACGGGTCCGAAAGTTCGGCCCCGGCTCCCAGCAGGGCCTGCACTTCGGCCGGGTCGGTACAGCCGCGGGCGGCCAGTACCCGGCGCAGCAGCGCACCGCACCCGGCCCCGGCCAATGCCTGCTCGGCGGCGGGGTCTGCGGTTTTGATCTGCCAGGCGGGATAGTTCATAAATGGGTTCTCCTTTTATCTTTTACTTTACCTTAAAGTCCGCGTCAAAATCATGGGTCAAGCCATCCTGGCGCAGCATGGCTTCCAGGGTGTCGATCTCGGTGGAAACGTCCATGCTCACATCTTGCAAAAGGGTGTCGTACAGTTTGGTGTAGGCCCCATTCAGCGTATGCAGGATGGCGGTGATGTCCCGCCGGATCTCGGCGGCGTTGGCGGTGTCGCTCTCCCCTAACCCTTGCGCCGTGTCCAGCAGCTTGCGGGTGGTGGGCAGGTAATACTCACGGAAGCGGCGCACCCGGGGCAGCTGCTCGGGGTGGTTATGCACGAAGCCCAAAATCGACGCGCAGGTCTTCTGCATCCGGGTCAGTTCTTCGTCCGTCTGGATACCCAGCTTGCCACGGCAGATTTTTAAATAATTCAAGAAATCCACGCCATCGCGGTTAAACTGTTCGGCGTCCGTCAGGGGCTGCACGGTCGCCGCAGGCTGCGGTGCCGGAGCATTGGCCGGGCAGAGGGAATCGTCCAGATACAGCGTGCTGTAGTCGTCGCTGATGGCGGCGTTGGGCAGGTCGCCGTTGGCCACAGCTTTGGCCACCGTGTCGTAGGCTTTTTCCTGCTTAATTTGGGCCTTGCGGGCCAGGGATGGCAGGTCGCAGGTCCAATCGTTGGCGGCTCGCAGCAGTTTGCGCAGGCGGCCAAAGTAGCTGAGCTTTTTCATACCCACAATGGCCATGAACAGAAAACCCAGCGTGACCGGGTAAAATACAGCGGTCAGAATCGGCAGCGCCACAAATTCGTCGGGTGTCAGTCCCAGCGTACCCGCGCCGACAGCGGTCAGGATGCCCAGCACCAGCGCTGCGATGCCGAAGCAGCCGGTGAAGGTCCAGCCCACAGCCGTAAGCACCACGCCCACCGATTGGCCGCCGTTTTTCCATTTGCGCTCCAGGCGGCGTTTCCAGGCGGAGAAGCTGTCCGGCTGGGCGTTGGCACGGTTCATGGCGTCTCCAGCCTGCTCCAGTGCATCGGCAATGCTGCCCAGCACCGAGGAGCCGACCTGCGTGCCAAACTGTACGGCAGAGTCGATCATATCGCCGAGGTCATAATCGTAGTTGTTTTTGTTGTTATCGGGCATTTTATATCCTTACTCACACGGTTTGTATCGTTTCATCAACTCAGCGGCACAACGCACACCGTCTACGGCGGCGGTCATGATGCCGCCGGCGTAACCGGCGCCCTCGCCGCAGGGGTACAGCCCGGGCAGGGCTTCGCACACCAGCGTTTCCTTATTGCGTACCAGACGCACCGGACTGCTGGTGCGGGTCTCCAGGCCCGTCAATACGGCATCCGGGGCACGGTAGGCGGCCAGCTTGCGGCCAAAGGAGGTCAGGCCATCCCGCAGGGCGCTGCTCAGTTCATCGGGCAGTAGTGCGCCCAGGTCAGCAGGCGTTACGCCGCGGGGGTAGGTAGGCTGCACAGCGCCCAGTTCCAGCTGGCCGCGCCCGGCCAAAAAGCTGCCCACGGTCTCGGCCGGGGCCAGGTATCCCCCGCCGCCCGCACGGTAGGCGGCCTGTTCCAGCTGGCGTTGGAAGGCCACCGCCTTGGCTGGGTCATTATCAAAGTCGCGGCCATCCACGCTGACCACCACCGCCGCGTTGGCGTTTTTTCCGTTGCGGGCATGCAGGCTCATGCCGTTGGTGACCACAGCGTTTTCCTCGCTGGCGGCGGCACAAACCGAACCGCCGGGGCACATGCAGAAGGTGTACACGCACCGCCCGCCGCTGACATGCTGGCTGAGTTGGTACTCGCCCACCGGCAGCACCGGGTGGCCGGCGGCGGCGTGGTAGAGGCTTTTATCAATCTCGGTCTGCAGATGCTCGGCCCGGAAGCCCACCGAGAAAGGCTTGCACTCCAGCGGCAGGCCTGAACCGTGCAGCATGGCAAAGGTGTCCCGGGCGCTGTGGCCAACCGCCAGGATCAGCTGCTCGCAGGCAAAATCGCCCGCCGTGGTCTCAACGCCCGCCAGGGCACCGTTTTCGATCTTCAGACCGGTCAGGGCGGTGTTGAACCGCACCTCACCACCCAGCGCGATAATTTCCTGCCGGATGCTGCGGATGATGCCGCGCAAAAGGTCAGTACCCACATGGGGCTTTTGCCGCCAGGCAATGTCCGCCGGGGCGCCGTGCTGCAAAAAGGCATCGGTCACAAAGGCGCAAAGCGGGTCGCCCACGCGGGTGGTCAGCTTGCCGTCGGAGAAAGTACCTGCGCCGCCCTCGCCAAACTGGATGTTGGCGTTCAAGTTCAGTTCACCGGTCTTTTCAAAATGCTCGACGGCTTTCACGCGCTCGTCCAGTTCGGGGCCGCGTTCCAGCACCAGCGGACGGAAGCCGCTGCGGGCCAGCAGCAGCGCGGCAAAGAGGCCCGCCGGGCCAAGGCCCACGACCACCGGGCGCGTTTTTAACGCTGTATCGCCTACCGAGAAAGAAAACCTGGCGGGCTGTGTGAAACAGACGCAGGGCGAGGCCCCGGCGTATGCCGATTCCTCACCCTCGTCTTTGAGCGTGATCGCCATGGTATAGACCAGCACGGGCTTACCGTGCCGGGCATCTACCGATAATTTTGCCACCCCGCAGCGGGCCGCTTTGTGGGCGGGCACGCGCAGGATGTGCAAAGCCTGGGCCGCCGCCTCTGCGTTCGGGTCAGGACAGCTGAGCGGCAGGCGAATATTGCGGACTAATAGCATAGATAACCTCTTTGGCTCCCTCTGTGAGACAGACTCCCCCGACGCGGGGGAGGTGGCACGAAGTGCCAGAGAAGGAGTGCTGTCAGTGAAGCTGACTGAGGGAGAGACATTCAAACCAAGGCTCTCTCCCCCCACCCGCTTCGCGGGAGCCCCCTCCCAGAGGGGGCCATTTGCGGGATGCGCACTTTTTATTTCGCCGTGACCTCGCACTGTACCGTGTAGCTGCCGGTGGCGAAGATGCGGGTGGAGGACGGGATCTGGATGGTGACCGGGATGGTCTGCTGGCCTACCGTCAGGCTGATGCTCTGGCAGTCGATCTGCGCGACTACGCTGTCGGCGGACAGCTCCTCGATTTCATCCTTCGGGCCGTACAATTCCACGCCGCTGACCAGGCTGGACAGGATCTCCATATCATAGTTGCTGGGCACGTTGACCAGCCGGATGTTGGAGATGTTCAGCGTAGTGGAGGTCATGTCCGTAGTGTCAAAGCTCAGCGTTACATTTGTCACGCCGTCCAGCGAGACTACGCCGGCGGGCAGCTCGATCAAACGCTGGTAGTCGCGGTCCATCTCGAACTCGCGGGCCAGGTCAAAGTCGGTCACGGTCAGGCTTTCCAGCGCACTGACGGTGCGGGCCGGGCCTGCTACGCGCAGCTTCTGCTGGCTCAAGGTGTAGTGCAGGCTGTTGGTGTCAAAGCCGTTGGGCACGCCGATGAAATCCACTTCCAGCGGCAGCTCCCGCACCTGGTAGATCGTCAGCGTGACGTTGGCGGAATCGCTGTCCATCGTGGTGTACTGCGGGGCGATGGTGTTGCCGTTCTCGTCCCGCAGCTCTAGCGTGGAGGGCGTGGTGGTGGTGTCGGCCAGCGCGTCGTCGCTCAGCACCGGGGCCACCACCTGGCTGATCTGATCCAACTCACTGGTGGGGCCGCGCAGCGTGATCTCAGCGGGAACAGCGGAGGTCTTGTTCAGCATATAGCCGTCGGCGATAGAGACAGCCGAGGCATCCACCGTGACGGGCACGGTTTTTTCGCTGACTTCATCGAACACGACGTCGATCGTATCGTAGGGTTTTTCCACTGTACACTTGATGTTGCCGGAGTAATCGGTGGTATTGGTCACGCGGGCCTGCAGGCGCAGGGTGACCTTGCCCGCACCGCTGACGCCGGAATAGCTGGGATAGACCATGATGTCGGAGCTGGTCATCTTACCAATGCTGGTGATGTTGCCCTCGACCCGCACGGTTACGCCGCTGATGTCGGGCCGCTCCACAATGTCCAAGCCCTGGTTGGTGTAGGTAGTGGCGGAGTTGGCGTAGTTGATGGGCACATCCCGAATGGTGGTGCTGCCCTGGGGATCGATGTAGATGGTAACGACCAACCAGGTAGCCAGGCCGCAGGCCAGCGCCATCAGGATGGAAACTACGCGGTTATCCATCAGGGATTTGCGCCCCTGGGGTGCGTTATTCGGCTTTGGCATGGGGTGCGTTCCCTCCTTTTCGCAGCAGTTTTTTCAGCACGGATTCGTTGTCTTCCTCGGTCTCCTCAGGCGGGACGACCTCCTCCTGCAAGAGGTTAAAGAGGTTCTGGCGGTCCAGGCGGCGGATCAGCACGCCGTTTTTTGCCAGCGAGATAATGCCGGTCTCCTCGGACACGACCACGACGATGGCGTCGGAATTCTCGCTCATGCCCAGGCCGGCGCGATGTCGAGTGCCCATATCCTTGCCCATATCCAGGTTGTTGGAAAGGGGCAGCACGCAGCCTGCAGCCACAATGACGCCGTCCCGGATGACAACTGCGCCGTCGTGCAGGGGTGTGCCCTCGTAAAAGATGGTGCCCAGCATTTCGGGGATGACGTCAGCATGCATCGGCGTGCCGGTGCGGATGATCTCGTCCAGGTTATTGCGGCGTTCCAGCACCATCAGGGCACCGGTGCGGGTGTCGGAAAGCTGTTCAGCCGCATCGCAGATGGCAACCACAGCGCTCTGCCACACACCGCGCAGCGAAGGATCGGTGCGGCGGTTGCCGAACAGCCGGTTCGCCCATACGGTGGTCTGGCCCATGCGCTCCAGTGCACGGCGCAGCTCCGGCTGGAAGATGACCACCGCCGCCGTAAAGGCCACAGTGACCACGTTGTTCAGTACCCAGGTGACGGTGCGCAGGTCCAGCAGCACCGCGAAGCCGTAGAATAAGATCAGCAGCGCGATGCCTTTGACCAACTGGCCGGCCCGGGATTTGCGGGCGAACTGGATGAGCTGGTAAAACACAAAGGAAATGATCAGGATGTCGAGCGTGTCTGAAAACAGATCGAACGCCCGCAGACTGCTGATGATAGCGGATAACGTTTGGTTTTGCAGCATGGGTAAAGTCCTGTCCTTTCCCTCTTAAAGGTTGGTTACGTTCACTCGATCAGAGCGACAGCGTGGGCCGCAATGCCCAGCCCTTCGCCGGTAAAGCCGAGATGTTCCTCGGTGGTGGCCTTTACGCTCACAGCGTCCAGCGGCAGACCGAAGGCATCGGCGATATTTTTACGCATAGCCGGGATGTGGGGGGCCAGCTTCGGCCGCTGGCATAGGATCGTCGCATCGATGTTGCCCACCTTGTAGCCGTGAGCGGCGATAATTTTCGCTACTTCGCGGGTCAGCGCCAGGGAGTCCGCGCCCTTGTAGGCGGGGTCGGTATCGGGGAAATGCTGGCCGATGTCACCCAGGGCCGCTGCGCCCAGCACGGCGTCCATCACCGCGTGCAGCAGCACATCGGCGTCGGAATGACCCAGCAGGCCTTTCTCGTAGGGGACCTCTACCCCGCCTAAGATAAGCTTGCGGTCCTCGACCAAACGGTGTACATCATATCCGTGACCAATACGCATGGCGTTCTCCTTTTGTAAGTCCTCTTTGGTGGTGATTTTTAAATTGGCATAGTCACCCGCCGTCAGTGTGACGGGCAGGCCGGCCAGTTCAAACAGGCTGCAATCATCGGTGACCAGGCTGGCTTTCTCGCCGCTGACAGCTTCCAGCGCCTGCAAGTACAGTGCCCGGTCAAAGCACTGGGGCGTCTGCACAGCGTAAAGGGTGGCGCGGTCCGGCGTGGTGACGACTTTGCCGTCCTTGTCCGCCACCTTGATAGTATCCTTCACGGGCACCGCCGGGGCGGCAGCGCCGGTCTTGGCGGCAGCCTGCAAGACCTGGGTGATGACTTCCTCGCTGGCAAAGGGGCGGGCAGCATCGTGGATGGCCACCAGCTGGCCCTTGGCGGCAGCCAGGCCATTATGCACACTGTCGGCACGGGTCGCGCCCCCCTGCACCACGGTGCAGGGCTTGGGGCAGGCCGCGGCGATAGCCTCGCACTGGGGGCGGTTGCCGCCCGCCACCAGCACCAGCTCGTCCACCGCCGGGTGGGCGACAAACAGGGCACAGCTTGTCTCCAATACCGTGCGCCCATCGGGCAGGCAGTAGCTGAGTTTATCAAATCCCATGCGGCGGGAGGCCCCCGCGGCCACGATAATGGCAGTTACAGTTGGCAGCCCCTTTTGCGGCATACAGCTGCGCCCCCTTACACTTAGATATATACTTATCATTATACAGGGTCAGCTTGAAAAAATCCACTAAAATCAAGAGGTTTTTTCGGTGAAAGTTCCGAAGGTGCTCTCCCACCTTACACGACCTTATACGAGCGGCACAGAACCACCTTGACGGAACTGCCTGTACCTTCTATAATAGTATATAGAAATAACAAGCCACAGAAACGGAGGCTTTTGCCTATGGCGTGGATGATCGTATGTGACAGCTCCTGCGAGATCCGGGAGCTGGAGCACCCCAGTGCCGGGGTGCAGTTTGCCCTTGTACCGTTCAAGATCCGTGTGGGTGAGCGCGAATATGTGGACCTGGCCACCCTGAATGTGCCCCAGATGCTGCAGGCCATGACCGACTACAACGGCGCCAGCACCACTGCCTGCCCCAGCCCGGAAGAATGGGCCGAGTATTTTTTGCAGGCCGATAACTGCATTGCGCTGACCATCAGCAGCAATCTTTCCGGCAGCTATAACGCCGCCGTGGCCGCCCGGACCATGGTGCTGGAAGAACACCCCGAAAAGAAGATCTTCATTCTGGACACCCTCAGCTGCTCCGGTGCGCTGGCCGGTGCGGCCGAGCTGGCCAATAAGCTTATCGGCGAGGGCCAGACATTTGAGGACATCTGCTTTGCGCTGGAAAAGTTCGCCGAAAGCACCCACATCCTGTTTTCCCTGGCCAGCTTTGACAACCTGGCCAAGAACGGCCGCGTCAGCAAGGTGGTGGGCTTTATCGCGGGCCGCCTGAACATGCGTGTACTGGGCCGCCGCACCTCCGATGGTAAGATCGACTTCTACTTCAAGACCCGCGGCGAGACCCGCGTGCTGGCCAAGATTCTGGAGCAGATGGACGAGGACAACTACGACGGTGTGCACCCAGTGCTCATCAGCGAGTGCGGCAACCAGACCGCCGCCCGCCTGCTGGAACACGGCATCCTGGCCAAATGGCCCGAAGCCCCTGTGCGCATCGTGCCCTGCAGCGGCCTGTGCAGCTTCTATGCCCAGGACCAGGGTATTATCATCACCTACTGATTTTTGCAATTTTACCAACAAC
>ERZ1106935.372-NODE-372-length-52196-cov-9.535203_pt1 | contig 52196 bp, 42 predicted proteins | sample MGYA00403666_ERZ1106935 | MGnify/ENA primary metagenome ERZ1106935 (study PRJEB35170, sample SAMEA104062452) | human gut metagenome | biome: human gut; feature: human-associated habitat; material: faeces | place: Denmark | collected 2012-11-20 ... | reverse complement strand
TGCGTGGGATTCTCCAACGTTGGATTTTCCAATGTAGGTGAAACCGATGCAGGAATGGGCTGCGGCAGCTCAAAGATCACATAGTCAGCGCCGCGCAGCCGCCCTTTCTCATCCCGTTCTCTGGAACGCTGGATGTAGCCCGCCTGTTCCAGTTCCCGGATGGCCTGCCGTATCGCATCGATGCTTTCCCGGTTGATACGGGCCAGCCCTTGCAGGGTGTAGTCCCAATCTTCCGGCAGGGAGAGCATTTGGGAGAGTAAGCCTTTGGCTTTCAGGGACAAGGCCCGGTTCCGCAGGTGGTGGTTTGACATGACCGTGTAGCCGCTGTTCTTTTCTACCCGAAAAACTGCCATTTCACGGATGCCTCCTTTCTGTTTTGGGGCAAAGAAAAAGCCGCAGGCTTTTTGTGAAAGTCTGCGGCTATGCCGATTGTTAGATATTCAATTCTTTGTGTTTCCGCACTCCATATCAATTACCACCGAAACAGTAATGTGATTTTCAATGCGTTTGTTGCGGAGTTTATCGCCCTCGCCATCGAACACAACGTGACGAGAAAATAACGTAAAACGGAGGATTTCTACTAGATTTCTCTTTGTAGCGAAACTATCGCTTCGACGTGCCTCGTTCGTGGAAAAAGGTCCACCGGCTGCACCTTCTCTGCATGATACCCGCGCTCTTCGAGCCATGCGGCATCTCTTGCGGCAGTGGACGGGTTGCAGCTGACGTAGACCACCCGGCGGGGGGACATCTGGGCGACGGCGGAAAGGGTCGTTTCGTCGCAGCCCTTGCGGGGCGGGTCGAGCATGATGACATCAGGACGCAGGCCCTCAGCGGCGAGGCGGGCGGCGGCCTGACCGGCGTCGGCGCAGAAGAAGCGGCTCTTGGCGGCGACGGCGTCGCCCATCCGGGCGGCGTTGGCCTTGGCGCTGTCAATGGCCTCGGGCACGATCTCCACGCCGATGAGCTCCCGGCAGCGGTCGGCCATGGAGAGACCGATGGTACCCATGCCGCAGTAGAGGTCGAGCAGAACGTCCGAGGGCTCCAGCTGGGCGTACTCGGCAGCGATGCCGTAGAGTCGCTCAGCGGCCAGTGTGTTGACCTGATAGAAGGAGAGGGGGCCGAGCCGGACCGGCACACCACAGAGGGTATCCTCGATGTAGCCCGGGCCGTAGAGCGAGACGGTCTCCTCGCCGAGGATGACGTTGGTCTTCTTGGCGTTGACGTTGATGAGGACGGACGCAATATCGCTGAACTGCTCCCGCAGCGCGGTCACGAGCTCCTCGCTGTGGGGGAACTTCGGGCGGGTGCAGACGAGGCAGACCATGATCTGGCCGCTGTGTGTACCCCGGCGCAGGAAGATATGCCGAACAAGGCCCTTGCCGCTCTCCTCGTCGTAGGGCTGGATGCCGTGGGCGGCGAAGAAGCTGCAGAGCGCGTTGCCGATGTCGTTCAGGACGCCGGGCTGTAATCTGCAATCGGGGCAGGGGACGATGCGGTGGGTGCGGCCGGCGTAAAAGCCGATGCAGGGCGCACCGTTTTTGTCGCGGCCCACCGGGAACTGTACCTTGTTGCGGTAGCGGTCCACCTCAGGGGAGGGAAGGGCATCCAGCACCGGCACATCCAGTCCGCCGATGCGGCGGAAGGCGTCGGCGACGCTCTCCTGCTTGGAGCGCAGCTCGGCGGCGTAGTCCATGTGCCGCAGGCTGCACCCGCCGCAGGGGCCGGCGACAGCGCAGTCCACCGGGATGCGGTCAGGCGAAGGGGTGAGCAGCTTGTCCAGAATGCCGAAGGCATACCGGCCGCAGTCCTTGACGATACGCACCTGAGCCTCATCGCCGGGGGCAGTACCCGGGACGAAGACGGCCTCGCCCTCCGGCGAGTGGGCAACGCCGCTGCCGTCGCTGGAAAGACGCTCGATGCGGAGGGTGAGAAGCTGGTTTTTCTGTAAGGGCATGGAATGATCTCTCCTTATGTCTCGTCAGGGGTGGGCTGGACGTCTGCGTCAGCCTGCGAGGTCATATACTTGCTGGGCGGCACACCTTTGGCGCGCTTGAACACCCGCGAAAAATAGAACTGGTCGAGGAAGCCCACCGATGCCGCCACCTCGGCGATGGACAGTGTGCCGCTGCGCAGCAGCTTGCAGGCTTCGTTGACCCGGTATTCGGTCAGATAGTCGATGGGGCTCTTGCCCACATTGAGCATGAACACCCGGTACAGATGGCTCCGGGAGACGCCGACGCTCTTGGCGACATCGTCGATGGAGATGTCGTGGGAGTAGTTGAACTGGATGTACTTGATGGCGTTCAGGACATACTGGCTGGAAGAAGAGGTGCTGTGGGGGCGGCTCTCACTGGTCTCCCGCATCAGGGCGGCGATGAAGAGGTAGAGATAGCCCACCATCGCGGCCTCGTCCTGGGGCTGCAGGCCGCGGGAAGAGTAGATGCTGCTCAGGGCCGCCCGCATCCCCTCCAGGTCCTGGGTATGGTGGACGGGAGCAGCGTCGGTGAAAGGCAGCTGCGCCGTAAGCTTGTGGGCGCAGGCACCGTTGAAGCCGACCCAGCTGTACTCCCACGGCTGGGCTTCGTCGGCAGTATAGCGGATGAGCTGGTTGGGGCGGGCAAAGAACAAATCGCCCGGCACGACCTCATAGGTGCGCCCGCCGACCTCGAACACGCCCTTGCCCGAGACGACCAGATGGATGAGGTAGTGGTCCCGGATGCCGGGACCCCAGGTCTGCCCCGGAGCACAGCGCTCCAGACCGCAGTTGAAGATGGACAGCTCGATGTTGTGGGTGTAGTTCTGCTTGAACGACTGCTTGTAGACGTCTGCCATTGCGGTTCCCTCCTGCCTGTTGGCTCTATAGCCTGAGTATACCACATCTGCCCCCGCAAATTCAACAAAAGTACATCTTATTCTTTGGGCTGGACACCGAAAATCACTTTTTTTGCGGGTTGAAATTGCAAAATGGCAGCGGATGCATTACAATAGCGGTAACAAACCGAACATTGCAGAGAGTGCAGGGAGGGGTTCTGGATGGCAACCAGCAGGCAGCTCAGAGAACAGATCGCAGCAGGGAGGTGGGACGCCGCGCTGGCCGCGCTCTACGGCGGCAGCGAGGAGGTCCTGACCCGCCAGCGCAGCCGTTATGGTGCGGCCCTCGAGCAGTTTGAGCTTTACTATGGGCCGGGGCGGCAGGTGCGGGTCTATTCGGCCCCGGGCCGCACAGAGCTTGGCGGCAATCACACCGACCACCAGCACGGTTACGGTCTTGCGGGTGCGGTCACGCTGGACCTTGTGGCGGTGGCATCCCGGAACGAGGATGGCTTCATCCGGGTCAAGTCCCGTGGCTTCAACAAGCTGGACGTCATTGATTTGACTGAAGAGGAGCCGCAGCAGGGGGAGAGCACCCACTCGGCCAGCCTCATCCGGGGCATTGCGGAGGGCTTCCGGGCAAAGGGCTGCGATGTGGGCGGCTTCGATGCCTACACGGCCAGCGATGTGCTGCGGGGCTCGGGACTGTCCAGCTCAGCAGCCTTTGAGATGGGCGTGGCCATGATCCTCAACACGGAATACGGCTGCGGCATGGACGCCCTTGCGCTGGCCCGCATCTGCCAGTTTGCGGAGAATACCTACTTCGGCAAGCCCAGCGGCCTGCTGGACCAGCTGACCAGCGCCGTGGGCGGGGTGCTCTTTGCGGATTTCGCCGACCCGACGGCACCGAAGATCGAGAAGATACATGCCGACGGCGTCCTGCCCGAGGGCATGACCCTCTGCGTCACCGATACCCGCGCCAGCCACAGCGAGCTGACCGGCGAGTTCGCGGCCATCCGGAACGAGATGGAGGCCGTGGCAGCCTGTCTGGGCGGCAAGGTGCTGGGCGAGGTGGACGAGAAACGCTTCTGGCAGGAGCTGCCCCGCCTGCGGGAGCAATGCGGCGACCGCGCCGTGCTGCGTGCCATCCACTATTTTGAGGAGAATGCCCGTACCCTTGCCCAGAGAGATGCTCTTGCGGCGGGAGACTTTCCCGCCTTTGCCCGGCTGGTGGAGAAGAGCGGCCACTCGTCCTTTGAGTGCTGCCAGAATGTCTACTGCGCTTCTTCGCCGAAGCATCAGGGGCTGTCGGTGGCGCTGGCCATCAGCCAGAGCATCCTTGCAGGCACCGGCGGTGCATGGCGGATGCAGGGCGGCGGCTTTGCCGGAACGATCCAGGCTTTTGTACCGGATGCGCTGATAAAGCGCTACTGCGCCGCGATGGAGGCACTGTTCGGCCCGGGCTGCTGCTATCTGCTCTCGCTGCGGGAGCAGGGAGCCGTGCGGGTCATGTAAAACACAAAAAAATGCCCTGCGGCATGGTGAGGATCCACCGCCGCAGGGCATTTTTGATTTCAGGAAAAATCAGCCGCGCTGAGACTTTGCGTCTGCACGCAGAGCGCTCATATCGTTCTTGTAGGCCTGAAGGTCTTCTGCGGCCTTGCTCGGTCCGCCGAAGAAGAAGGTGTGGACGTCTTCCACGACATTGAAGCCGGCCTTGACCACATTGAACAGCAGCTTCGGAATGAACGAGATGGAGAGAGAGAGCAGTCCACCTCGAAAGAAGAAATCAGTGAAACGGAGATGGTCCGTAAATGAGGTCCATGCGTCACGAAATGCGCCGCCGCCGCCAAGAAGGACTTTTTCTCCGTCCGGTACAACAGCATAGGAAGAAGGCATCTGGATGCGTTTCATAAACGACTCCTTTCTATCACTCCGTCAAATCAAACAGACTCAGGCAGCTGCAGCCACGATGGGGTCGGTGATGCCGGCATCCTGCTGCTGGGACGCGGCAATATTTGCCTTGGTCTGGGCGTAAGCATTCTTGAGCTCAATGAAGATGGACTTGATCGTGTTATAGATCTGGATGGCCTGCATTGCGCCGTACCAGCCGGCGAGAGCGCCGACCGCCACAGTGGCAGCTTTGCCGGCCTTGTTCTGGCCGTCCCAGTAATAGGAGACCGACTGGGACAGAGTCAAACCATCCTGGTGCATCAGGACGAGGCCGCCAACGGCTGTGCCGAGGGCTGCTTTGCCCATCAGCTGGGCAAAGTTGATCGTGAAGTTGACCACAGACTGAAGCAGGGCCTCAGGATGAAATTCGATGAGATAAGAGCCTATCTGGATGGCACCGCCATCAATATAGGTCATTTCATCGGCAGAGAGGGCCGTGTAGGATGCCGGCATCAGCGGGCTCTGATATGTAAGTTCCATAGTGGGAATGCTCCTTTCGCACATGTGCTCCGTCCACATACGGAGACTAAGTTACCTGAATTATAGCATAACTGCCCAAAAACAACAAGAGAGCGAAAAAAGATAATCGGAACGGGATTTGGGACTCCGAAACGGAAAATCCAGGAGAAACAAACGAAAAAACGATAAAATATAAAGAGCGAAGCAGGCCGGAGATTCCGAAAAAATGTTGTGTGAAATTTGAAGAAAAACGCAAAAACAGCAGCGCCCCGGCTGCTGTCCGGTGAGGGGACGGCAGGCAGGGCGCTGCTGCTATCAGGATGAATCGGAGAAAAATGGGGAAAGCTTAAAGTTCTTCGCCCGGCACACGGTGGTACAGTGCGGTCAGCTCAGCGATGTGAGCGCTGAGGGCCGGGGTGAGCGGCTGGGTGAGCCGCCACTGCCAGTTGGCACCCTGGGTGCTGGGGGTGTTGATGCGGGCCTCAGCGTCCAGATGGAGCCAGTCGGCCAGCGGGATGACAGCCATCTCCGACACGCAGGAAAGGCAGGCGCATATCATGGCCTCGGTGAGGTCTTCGGGTGCGCAGCGCAGATAGCGGCAGGCATAGGCCACATCCTCGGCGCTGGCGCTCTGACGCCAGCCCTCGGCGGTCACGTTGTCGTGGGTGCCGGTGTAGACCACGCTGTTGCGGGGGTAGGTGTAGGGCAGGTAGTTGCCCGGCTCGCGGCTGTCGAAGGCGAACTGCATGATCTTCATGCCCGGGTAGCCGCTTGCGGCCAGCATGGCCTTGACCTCTGGGGTCAGATAGCCCAGATCCTCGGCGATGATGCCGCCCTCGCCCAGAGCCTTGTGCATGGCGTCGATGAAGGCGCGGTCAGGGCCTTTCTCCCAGTGACCGCCCGCAGCGGTCTTGTTCCCGGCGGGGATGGAGTAGTAGCTCTCAAAGCCCCGGAAATGGTCGATGCGGACGACATCGTAGATGGAAGTGGCGTGCTTGATGCGCCGCTTCCACCAGCGGAAGTCCTCGGCCTCGTGGCGGGGCCAGTCGTAGAGCGGGTTGCCCCAGAGCTGACCGTCGGCGGCAAAGGCGTCGGGCGGACATCCGGCAACGCTGGTCAGGTGGACGGCGCCGTCGGTCTGGAACAGCTCCGGGCGGGTCCAGAGGTCGCTGGAATCGGGGCTGACGTAGATGGGAATGTCGCCCACCAGCTGGATGCCGTTCTCGTTGGCATAGGCCTTGAGGGCGTTCCACTGGGTATAGAAGAAGAACTGCACGGCCTTGTAGTAGTCCACCTCGGCGGCCAGCCGCTCCTTGGCGGCGGCGAGGGCCGCAGGCTCCCGGGTGCGCAGGTCATCGGGCCAGTCGGCGAGACCGGCCTGCCCCTGCTCGGCCTTGACGGCCATGAAGAGGGCATAATCCTCGAGCCAGCCGCTCTGGGCTTCACAGAAAGCCTCATAGGCCGGGGTGGGGGAAGCCAGCAGCCGGTCGGCCGCTTTATGGAGCACCACGGGCCGCTGCCGGTAGAGGGCACCGTAATCGACGGGACCCACCGGCTGGGACGCGGGCAGCTCAGCCTCGGTGAGGAGGCCGTCCGCTGCCAGCAGACGGAAATCAATAAAGTAGGGGTTGCCGGCAAAGGCAGAAAAGCTCTGGTAGGGGCTGTCCCCGTAGCCCGTAGGGCCGATGGGGAGTATCTGCCAGTAGGTCTGCTTTGCAGCCGCAAGGAAATCGACGAAGGCAAAGGCTTCATCTCCCAGCGTGCCGATACCGTAAGGACCCGGCAGGCTGAAGACGGGCATCAGAATGCCGCTTGCACGCATGGCTGGAACCTCCTTGCTTTAGCCCTTGACAGCGCCTGCCACGACACCCTCGATGATGTACTTCTGGCAGGTCATGTAAAGGATGATGATGGGGATGATGGCGATGATGATGCAGGCCATCATGGGGGCCAGCTCGACGCGGCCATAGCCGCCGCGGAAATACTGGATGGCCATGGGGATGGTGCGGTACTTCTTGATGTCCAGCACCAGCGTGGGCAGCAGGTAGTCGTTCCAGACCCACATCGTCTCAAGGATGGCGGTGGAGATCATGGTGGGCTTGAGGATGGGGAAGACGATCTTGAAGAAGATCTGGATGGGGTTGCAGCCGTCGATCATAGCAGCCTCTTCGATCTCGATGGGGACGCTCTTCATGAAGCCGGTGAACATGAACACGGCCAGACCGGCACCGAAGCCCAGATAGATGATGCAGATGTTCCAGGGGGTGTTCAGCTTGAGGGTGTCGGCGGTCTTGGACAGGGTGAACATGACCATCTGGAAGGGGACGACCATGGAGAAGACGATGAGCAGATTCATGAACTTGCTCAGCTTGTTGTTCACGCGGGTAAGGTACCAGCCGGTCATAGAGCAGCACAGCAGGATGAGGGCCACGCTGGACACGGTGATGACGAGGCTGTAGCCAAGGCTGGACAGAAAGCCCATCTTGGTGACGCCGTAGATGTAGTTGCTGAGGCCCGCGAAGGTCTCAGCCGTAGGCAGCTTGAAGACGGTGGAAGTGGTGAAGGTGCCTTCAATTTTCAGGCTGTTCTGCAAGATCAGGACGATGGGGTAGATCCAGAGCAGGCACAGCAGGCTCATGATGACAGTGAGGATGTTGTCCCACATTTTTTTATCTTTCGGCATTACTGCTGCACCTCCTTGGAGCGGGTAAACTTGAGCTGGATGAGCGAGATGACCACGACGATGAGGAAGAACACCGCGGCCTTTGCCTGGCCGATGCCCTTCCACTGAGCACCGGAGCGGCCATAGAAGGTGTTGTAGATATTCAGGGCCAGCATCTCACTGGCGTTGGCAGGCTCACCGGCGGTCAGGGCCACGTTCTGGTCGAACAGCTTGAAGCTGTTGGTCAGGGTGAGGAAGGTGCAGATGGTGACGCTGGGCATGACCATCGGGATCTTGATCTTGAACAGGATCTCACGGTCATTTGCGCCGTCGATCTTCGCAGCCTCGATGAGGTCGCCGGGGACGCTCTGCAGGCCCGCGACGTAGATGATCATCATGTAGCCGATCTGCTGCCAGCACATCAGGATGACCAGACCGACGAAACCGGCCTTAGCATCCAGCGCCAGCAGAGGTTTCTGCAGGTTGGCCAGCACACCGTTGAGCAGGATCTGCCAGATGTAGCCCAGCAGGATGCCGCCGATGAGGTTCGGCATGAAGTAGACGGTGCGGAAGAGGTTGGTGCCGCGGATGCCGCGGGTGAGCACCAGCGCGATGGCGAAGGCGCAGACATTGATGAGGACGGTGGACACCACGGTGAACGCCGCCGTAAAGCTGAAGGCGTGGAGGAAGGTCTCGTCCGAAAAGACGCTGATGTAGTTCTGCAGGCCCACAAAGGCGGTCTTGCTCACGGTGGTGAAACGCTGGAAGGAAAGATAGATGCCCCAGATGAAGGGCCAGATGAAGCCGATGATGAACGCCAGCAGGGTGGGCAGTACGAACACCGGCCAATATTTACTGATGGCCTTTTGCATGATATACCTCCTGAAAAAGAAGGGGAGGCGGGCGAACGCATCGCCCGCCTCCCCGTTATCCAGCTATTGCGGAAGAAGGGGAACGCTTAGCCGTTGGCCAGCTTGTACTCCTTGGCCCAGCCGTCCACAAAGGCGGTGACCACATTGTCCCAGCTGCCGGTGCCTGCTGCATAAGCGGTCAGTGCAGAGCCGACGCCGTTCTTCCACTCCTCGGAAGGCATGGTGGAGAAGCACCAGTCCACGCTGGTCTTGCCCTCAGCAACGTAATCGTTGGCGATGGCGATGAGGGGGTTGGTGGAGTCCTTGGCGGCCTTGAAGGGGATGACGAAGCCCATCTTGTCAGCCATCGCGCTGGTGCCGGCCTCAGAGGTGACACACCAGTACAGGAAGTCCAGAGTAGCCTGAATGTCCTCATCGGAGGAGGTGTTGTTGACGCACCAGAAGTTCTCGGAGCCGGTGCATAGGCCCTGGTTCTCCTCGCCCTCAGCGCCGATGTAGATGGGCAGCATGCCCAGATTGTCGTCGCCCAGATCCTTCACGTCATTGTAAGCCCAGGTGCCGTTCTGGTAGAACACGGCCTTCTTGCCCACGAACTCAGCCACGGCGTCGTTGCCGGTCTTGGAAGCCAGCAGCTTGGGGTCGCAGGTAGAGTCGGTGATGTACAGGTCCCAGATCTTCTTGTAGTTGTCGAGGTAGGTGCCCTTGATGGCGTCGGTGGAGCCGATGCCGTCAGCCTTGTACTCGTAGTAGATGGGCAGGTTTGCCAGATGGGTCTTGAAGCGCCAGTCGGAAGAACCGTCCATGCCGGCGGAGGTGAAAGCACCATCAACGCCCAGCTCAGCCTTGCGGGCCTGAATGTCGTCGGCGACCTTCTTCAGGTCATCGAAGCCCTTGATGTCGTCCTGAGTGTAGCCGGCGGCGGTCAGCAGCTCCTTGTTGTAGATGATGCCGTAGGTCTCGATGACGTAAGCGATACTGGTAACGGCGTCGCCGTCCTTTAGTGCAAAGGAGTCGCTGGTCAGCTCACCGTACAGCTTGCTGTCGGAGAGGTCCAGGCAGTAATCTTTCCAGTTTGCCAGACCCACAGGGCCGTTGACCTGGAACAGGGTGGGAGCCTCGCTCTTCTCCATCTCGCTCATCAGGGTGGTCTCGTACTGGCCAGAAGCGGCGGTGACAACGGTCACAGGCACGCCGGTCTCCTTGGTGTACTCAGCGGCCAGATCCTGCCAATCCTGATCCTGCTCGGGCTTGAAGTTCAGGTAGTAGACCTTGCCGGCAGCTGCGGGAGCGGCAGAAGCTGCGGTAGAACTGGCGGTGGAAGCAGCGGTGCTGCTAGAGGAGCCGCCGCAGGCAGCCAGACCGAGGGCGGCAGCAGAAGCGCCAGCGACTTTCAGGAAATTACGACGAGAGATCATCTTTTTCATAATTGTTCTCCTTCTTCATCATGTGATATACACATTCCGCCTGGCAGCGGAAATGAGACGAAATAAATCAGACAGCCCTTACGCTCTCACCGACCTGCAGCTCAGGCTGGAGGGTGATCTTCTGGGCCGGGGCGCCATGCTCGATCTGCCGCACCAGCAGCTCGATGCTCTGGAGCGCGATCTGCTCGCCGGGCTGGACGATGGTGGTCATCACCGGCACACAGTAGCGGGACATCGAGATGCCGTCGAAGCCGATGACCGATACATCCTCCGGCACCCGGAACCCGGCGCTCACCAGCGCCCGGATGGCACCGAAAGCGATGACATCGCTCATGGCGAACAGGGCGGTGAACTCGGCCCGTCGGGCCAGCAGGCTGTTCATGGCGTGGTAGGCAGACTCGAAATCGTAGTTGGACAGGCCGTAGAGCCGGTCGTCGAAGGTGAGCCCGGCATCCTCCATGGCATCCTGTGCGCCAAGGCGGCGCATCCGACTGGGGTAACTGGTGGTCGGACCGCCGAGAACGGCTATCTTCCGGTGGCCCTGCGCGATGAGGTGGGAGACGGCGGTGCGGGCCGCAGCCCGGTCATCCACGCCCACCATCGAGAGGTTCGGGAAATCCAGCTCGTCGGAGACCAGCGTCGTCAGCACCGAGGGGACGGCGATGTTCGCAAAGCCCTGCTGGAAATTCGCCACGCTGCCGCCGAGGAATATCATGCCTTTGGGCTTTATCTCCCGCAGGATCTTTTGGGCGGCGTCTATCTCGTTGGCATTCTCGTCCAGGTAGGAGACGATGCCGCTGTACCCGTAGAGGGTCGCGGCCCGCTGCAGCTGAACGAGGAAGTCCGAGAAGAAGAGGTTCCGGGTACCTTTGACCACAAAGACGAGGCTGCGGGACTGCTGGATCTTCAGCTGCCGGGCGTTGGTGTTCGGCACGAAGCCCGACTCCCGCATCATCTGGAGCACCTTTTCTTTCGTTTCGGGACGCACATCCGGCCGGTCATTGATGACGCGGGAGATGGTGCTGACGGAACAACCGCTCAGACGGGCAATGTCTTTGATGGTCATGTTCGGCATCCCGGGAAGCACCTCTCTTTCGGTCGAAGTTCTGGTTTTTACTGAAATCGTGCGGGAACGATGTCGGGAACGGTTTCAGTGACTATAGTATGGCATAATTTGTGGAATAAATCAATAACCCTGAAACACTTTTGGCGGAATTGCATAACAAATCGACCCTCCTTTGTGCAGGTTGATTTGCCCGCAGAGCGAAAAGCAAATTGATTTCCGGTAATTCCCGGTACGCATCAGAACCTCCCGGGACGACCGTACTCTTTTGTAACCTTTAGAGCAAAAAAGCGCGTTCTTATGCAGGATGGATACAAGCTGAACCGACGGGCCGGAGCAAGAATAAGCCGAAAAAATCCCGGTATCCCTGCCGCCGGAGCGGAAAGGATACCGGGAATGAGAGCTCTGGGGTTTACTCGGCGCGCAGGGCCTTGACGGGGTTGCACTTGGCTGCGCCGCGGGCCGGGATGATGCCGGCCAGAATGGTGAGCAGGGTAGCCAGTGCCACGAGGAAGAGGGCTGCATCCACGGGCAGGGAGGCAACGAGGGTCGAAGTGCCGGAGACCTTCTGGATGATGATGTTTCCGGGGATGAGCAGTATCTCGCTGAGGACGATGCCCATGATGCCCGAGCAGAGGCCGATGATGAAGGTCTCTGCGTTGAACACCTCGGAGACGTTCCGCTTGGAAGCGCCGATGGCGCGCAGGATGCCGATCTCCTTCCGGCGCTCGAGGACGCTGATATAGGTGATGACGCCGATCATGATGGAGGAGACGACCAGCGAGATGGAGACAAAGGCCACCATCATGCTGCTTATCATGTCCACGATCTCGGTCACGCTGGTCATCAGGGTACCCACGAGGTCGGTGTACTGTACCATCTTTTCGTCTTCACCCTTTGCAGACATCCCGGCGTTGTAGGCATCCAGCTTTTCCAGGATGGCGGCCTTGCTGGCGAAGTCCTTCGGATAGATCTTGATCTGGCTGGGGGAGGCCTCGTCCGCGTAGCCGAAGGCCGTCAGGTTGGCCTCATAGGTGGCGGAAGAGGAGCGGAGGGTGGAGCGCATCAGCTCGGTCAGCTCGGAGGCGGTCATGTTGAGCCGGATGGCCTTCTTGAAAGCCGACGCGTCGATCTTGATGGCGTTCTCCATCTGGCTGCTCAGCTTGCCGATGTTCTGCTGGATGGCCGTCTTGAGCTGGGACTGTATCTGGTCCTGGAAGGTGACGATGCCCTTCTGGATGGCAGCGTCCAGCTGGCTTTTCAGAACCTCTGTGATTTGGTCGGAGTAGGTCTCCATCACGGTCTGGATGGTGGTCTGCAGAGCGCTCGAGAGCTGGCCCTGCAGCTTGTCCGGGTCAACGAGGTCTTTCATGGACTCGGCCATCAGCTTCTGGAACTGCTCCGACTTGAGGTAGGCAGAAAAGCTCCACTTCTTGAAGTTGAGGATGCCGTTGCCGATGATATATTTCTTATAGTCCTTGAACACCTTCTGCACGAGATTCTGCAGAGCCTCCGGCGAGACGGAGAGGTCCAACTCTGCAAAGGCGTCGCTGAGGTCGATGTCGGGCAGCTCGTCGATGTCGAGGGAGAGATCCGAGAAGTCGATGAGGCTGCTCAAATCGAAACTGCCGCTGCTGAGGTCGAAGGCACCGTTCAAATCGAAGTCGAGGGCATCGGCATCAAAAGAGAAGGCATTCTTGAGGGCGTCGGTGTCGATGGAGAAGAGGCTGGTCAAATCGAAGTCGCGGAGGCTCTCGGCCTTGCCGAAGCTCTCGCCGGTGAGGACGTTGGTGGCGGGGTCGGCCATCTGCTGCTCCACGATGTCGCTGTCGGCAGCGTCCTTCATGACCTTCTCGGTCAGGGAGGCGGGGTAGGCGATGCCGGAGGTGAGCATGGAAGCGGAGGCGGTGTAGTCCGGCTGGACGATGCCCACGATGGTGATGTCCTCGCCGTTCTCCACCAGCTGCTTCATATAGTCCTTGTCGTCGGCCTTGCTCTTCCAGATGCCGTAGGTGTCGTCGTAGACGTAGGTGTCGGCGCTGTTCACCAGCTTGAACTTCAGGCCCATCAGCTCGTCGTAGCTGTAGGTGCGGAAATCGCTGGGGACATCGACGTTCTGGTTCTGGGCAAACTGCTGTATCATCTTGTCCAGCTCAGCGGAGTCCCGCAGACCCATGGAGTAGAGGGCGTAGTCGGTCACAGTGCCGTATTTGCTCAGCACAGCGACACATTCGGTGGGCTTTTCGGGCCAGCGGCCGGCCTTGACTTCGTATTGGGACTTATAAAGGTCGCTGTTGGCGGGCAGCTGATAGAAAACGCTGGTGTTGCTGCCCATGCTGTTCATCAGGCTGGTGGTGACGGAGGTGGAGCCGGAACCCGAGCTTCCCAGACCCAGCATCGAGAGGGTGGAGTCCGGGTTGACCTGATGCACACTGCCGTCGGCGTCCTGCCGGTAGATCTGGGGCGAGACGCTGTAGGAATACTCGATGGAGGTGGCGTCATCCGCAATGGTGGACTCGTCGCTGTCGAGATATTTCTTTAAGGAAGTGAGGTCGTTGGACGTCAGGCCCGACACCATCTTGGTGATGAGCTGGCGGACCGAGACCATTCCCTCCGCGCCGCCGGAGGTGTCCTTTTTGCCGTCCTCGTCGGTGGGCAGGCCGGTGGCTGTGGTGCCGCCGCTGCTGCCCGAGGACAGAAAGCTCGTGATGTCCACGCCGCTGCTCAGGATCTGCAGCGGGTATTCGCTCAGGGTGGAGCGCTCCATGTCGGCGATATAAGCGTTGACGCCGGTGGACAGCGAGATGATGAGGGCGATGCCGATGATGCCGATGCTGCCCGCAAAGGCTGTGAGCAGGGTGCGGGCCTTTTTGGTGCGCAGGTTGTTGAAGCTCAGGGCCAGCGAGGTGAGCCACGACATGGACGAACGGCCCATGTTCTTATGGATGGGAGGGGCAAGCTTTGTGTCGTCCGGCTCGAAGGGGCGGGTATCGTCGGTGACAGCGCCGTCCCGCAGACGGACGATGCGGTTGGCATACTGCTCCGCCAGTTCGGGGTTGTGGGTGACCATGACCACGAGGCGGTCTTTTGCCACATCCTTCAGCAGCTCCATGACCTGGATGCTCGTCTCGCTGTCCAGTGCGCCGGTGGGCTCGTCGGCCAGCAGGATGTCGGGGTTGTTGACGAGGGCGCGGGCGATGGCCACGCGCTGCATCTGGCCGCCCGACATCTCGGTGGGGCGCTTGTGGAGCTGGTCCCCGAGGCCCACCTGCCGCAGCGCCTCGGCGGCACGGCGGCGGCGCTCAGCGCCCGACACGCCCGAGATGGTCAGGGCCAGTTCGACGTTGGCGAGGACGGTCTGGTGGGGGATGAGGTTATAGCTCTGGAACACGAAGCCGACGGTGTGGTTGCGGTAGGAGTCCCAGTCCCGGTCGGTGTAGCGGCGGGTGGAGATGCCGTTGATGATGAGCTCGCCGCTGTCGTAGCGGTCGAGGCCGCCGATGATGTTGAGCAGCGTGGTCTTTCCCGAGCCGCTGGGGCCGAGGATGGCGACAAATTCGCTGTCGCGCAGGTTGAGGCTGACCCCGTTGAGCGCTGCCTGCGTCAGATCGCCGGTGGTGTATTTCTTTTCGATATTGATAAGCTGAAGCATTGGCCTGCCTTTCCGGCAGCAGAACGGGGAAGTGTCTGCTGGCCTATTCCGCCCGGCGTTTGTGGACGGAGAGGGAAACATGGTATCTGCTTGATTTTATCAGAAGAATATGAACAATTTATGTCGTAACGGGTGCCAAGTTCTGTGTTTTCTGCCGAAGGATGGAAAAGCGCTGCATCCTGCGCGGAAAAGCGTCCCAAATCAGGAGGATGCGGCAGATGTGTCTTGATTTTTGGAGCGGTTGATGGTATTCTTGAGACAGTATCCATGTTAATATTTTCAGTGTTCCAAATTTCGACGAAAACTGACGCAAATTTGTCGTTGCAACTCCTTTCGACGCTCCATACACTTTTATACAAGATAGTATGAAGCAGTTTGTCCGGCATAAGTGGAAGGGCCGGACAGATGGGGCAAGGAGGATGCAGAATGAAACAGGATGTCCCGTTGGTGAGGAGATTTTCGACGCTGGAACCGTATCAGGAGGCGTATACCCTTGCCTGTTCTCTGGAGACGGAGGGACAGGGCTGCTGGCTGACCGTGAGCCGGACAAAGGCTCCGGACGACCCGGCAGACACGGCCCGTACATGGGTCCCGGCCCCGGAAGAGGAGTGCGGACGGCTGCTGCAGTTTTTGTATGAGAATTCGGTCCAGCCGGAGCTGTGGCAGGATGTTATTTCCTGCTGGTATCCGCAGGCGGAGCAGGCAGAACACCTGCAGGAAGGGAGGCGCGTCGTGTGAGCTATGAGGAACAGAACGTCATATGGCGCGTAGCGCTGGCCAGCTATGACCCCAGAGAGATGCGGGTATGGACACGCTACCTCGAGGAGCGCAACCCGGCCATCCGCTGCACGGGCTACCGCAGCAGCCGGCCGCTGCTGGAACGGCTCGAGCAGGGCGATGTGGACGTTCTGGTGCTGGGCGGCAGGCTGGAGGACATGGACAGCATCCGGTTCCTGCCCAGGATACGCGGCCTTGCCCGCAAGCCTCTGGTGCTTCTGCGGGACGACGGACGCAACGAGAAGTCGGCAGTGGAGAGCCTGAGTCAGGAGGATGCATGCTACCTCATCCGTCAGGCCACACTGGAAGATATGCTGCAGGAGCTGCGCGCCCCGGCCCACCGCCCGGCGGAGAGCCTGGAAAAACGCTGCGAGCGCATCTATCGCAGCTGGGGCGTGAGCACCTGCGACGCCAACAAGCGCTACCTGACCGGTGCGCTTCGGGTGATGATGGGCTCCGACCACCGTCTGGCCATCCGCAAGGAGATATTAGGGCCGGTGGCGGAGGAATACGGTCTCACCGTTGCGGCTGTGGACAGCGCCCTCCGGCGGCTGCTGGAGACGCTGGACGAGACCGGTACCCAGACGTGGCGGGATTTTCGAAAAGAGTATGGCTTAGAGCGCAGGAAGGTGACCATCGGCCGCCTGCTTTATGCGCTGGAAAGTAGACTGAGTCAGCAGTGAGGTGCTGACCACACGACGCGGAGGTAGAGCAGAATGCGCAGGCGAAACGATGGAGCAGGAGCCTCCCCTCAGGAGGAGTTTGGGGATGTGTGCTTCCATGCCCTTGGCATCATCGACCAGAACCGGGAGTATCTGCAGATGCATCTGCTGGCGTCGGCCGACCTGCCCACCCGGCAGGCACTTTCAGACATCCAGATAGAGTCTGCCCGGCTGGACCGCACGGTACGCAATGCCATAACACTTTATCAGCTGGAAAATGAAGAGCTGAGCGAGCTGCAGCCTCTGGACCTGTGCGGTCTGCTGGAAAAGGCGGGGCGTCTGGCCCCGGACATCCAGCGGTCGCTGGAAATAACGCTCACGGCGGAGAGCGGGGGCATCAAGCACTGCGCCGTCATGGGCGTCCCCGATGAGGCCGAACAGCTGCTGCTCCACCTCATCTCCAACGCGCTGCGAGCCTGCGATGCAGGCGGCAGGGTGTGGGTGAGCCTGAAACAGAAAAAGACGGGCGTCGCGCTCCGGGTAGAAGACGACGGCTGCGGCCTGATGGAGGAAGACCCCATCGAGAACAACCGCCGCTTCCTCAGCGGCGCAAAGCTGGGCCTCCGCATCTGCAAGCTCATCTGCCGCCGTGCAGGCTGGAAGCTGACGCTGACGGCCCGGCCGGGCGGCGGCACCCGGGCGCAGGTGGTGTTCCCGCTGGCCTCCTGCGAGGACATCCCGCCGGAAATGGAACTCCACTCCGACGAGGAGAACGACATCCGCGCAGCGCGGTTCGCAAGCCGGGCGGCACAGGAGCTCCTTCTGCTGCGGAGATATTGAACGAGACAAAAAGGCATCTGCAATGCGGCCGGGACGGCGCAGCGCAGATGCCTTTGCTTTGTGTGCGGGACAGGGAAGAGAGCAGAAAAATTGACAGACGGTAAAGAATCTTAGCAGAAACAGCCCGAAACTCACAGAAAAGTTTGCGAAATTAACAAAATGTTTAACTTTGAAAGGTGATTTTACTGTTTTTAAGGTGTAAAATAATCCCGAATGATTGATTGTCAGCCGGATTTGGTTTATAATACGCATGTATGCGAGTCTGAGATTTGATTCGTTAGCAAACAACTTCTGCCCGGGCCGGAGAGTCCTGTGTGCAGAGGGAGAGTGCATTGTCCTTCAGGAGGAAAAACAACTGTGAGAGTAGGTCTTGACATCGGCAGCACTACCATCAAATGCGTGGTGCTGGATGAAAACGATACCCTTTTATATTCGACGTATGAGCGCCACTACAGCCACATTCTGGAAAAGGCGCAGGAGCTGCTGCGCCGCATCGACGCAGAGCAGCTGCATGGCCGGAAAGCGCTGCTCAGCATCTCCGGCTCCGCCGGCATGGGCCTGGCCGACAGCTGCGGCGTGCCTTTCGTGCAGGAGGTGTTCTCCACCCGCGTGGCGGTCAAAAAGTTCGTCCCTGCGACGGACTGCGTCATCGAGCTGGGCGGTGAGGATGCAAAGATCCTGTTCCTGACCAACGGCACCGAAGTCCGGATGAACGGCAGCTGCGCCGGCGGCACGGGCGCTTTCATCGACCAGATGGCGACGCTGCTCAAGATGGGTGCCGATGAGATGAACAAGGCGGCCGAGCAGGCCACCCGTACATACACCATCGCATCCCGCTGCGGCGTTTTCGCCAAGAGCGACGTGCAGCCCCTCATCAATCAGGGCGCAAAGACCGAGGACATCGCGGCCAGCATCTACAAGGCCGTGGTCAACCAGACCATCGCCGGTCTGGCACAGGGACGCCCCATCCAGGGCAATATCCTCTATCTGGGCGGTCCGCTGACCTTCAGCACCGTGCTGCGCAAGAGCTTCGACGAGGCATTGGGCGTCACCGGCACCTGCCCCGAGAACAGCCTGCTCTACGTCGCGCTGGGCGCTGCCCTCTACGCCGATAAGGAGTTCGTCCTCTCGGACGTGGCCGCTGCGCTGGATGAGTACGCCGCCACGGCGACCTACGCCAGCGAGCCGCCCCTCTTCGCCAGCAAGGAAGAGTACGAGGCATTCCATGCCCGCCATATGTCCCACAGCGTGCCGCGGGTGGCGTTCAGCGCCCAGTGCGGCCCGGTGCATATCGGCATCGACTCCGGCTCCACCACCGTCAAGCTGGTGGTCGTGGACGAGCAGAGCCAGATCCTCTACACCAACTATCAGCCGAACCTCGGCAACCCGCTGCCCCTTATCCGGCAGCAGCTGCTGAAAATCTATAAAGAGCACCCCGGCCTCAAGGTGGCCAGCGTGACCACCACCGGCTACGGCGAAGAGCTGGTCAAGAACGCCTTCCGCTGCGATTTCGGCCTCGTGGAGACCGTGGCCCACTTCACGGCAGCAAAATACTTCATGCCGGACGTGGACTTCATCATCGACATCGGCGGTCAGGACATGAAGTGCTTCAAGATCGAGGATGGGGCCATCAGCAACATCTTCCTGAACGAAGCCTGCTCTTCCGGCTGCGGCAGCTTTTTGCAGACCTTCGCGCAGGCACTGGGCTACGACGTCAAGGAGTTCGCGGCCCTCGGCCTCTTCGCCGACCGCCCCGTGGACCTGGGCAGCCGCTGCACCGTCTTTATGAACAGCTCGGTCAAGCAGGCCCAGAAGGACGGCGCGTCCATCGAGAATATCTCGGCGGGCCTGTCCATCAGCGTCGTCAAGAACGCACTGTACAAGGTCATCCGTGCGTCCAGCCCCGAAGAGCTGGGCCGGAAGATCGTCGTGCAGGGCGGTACGTTCTACAATGAGGCCGTCCTCCGCGCCTTTGAGAAGGAGATGGGCGTCGAGGTCATCCGCCCCGACATCGCCGGTCTGATGGGCGCTTACGGTGCGGCCCTCTTCGGCCTGCGCCAGTGCCGCAAGAACGGCCAGACCACCTCCGCCATGATGAGCGAGGAAGAGCTGGAGAGCTTCGACCAGAAAGTCGTCAGCGTCAAGTGCGGCGGCTGCGGCAACCACTGCCAGCTCACCGTCAACACCTTCGCCGATGGCCGCAAGTTCATTTCCGGCAACCGCTGCGACAAGCCCGTCACCGGCAAGAGCGAGGACAACAGCCTCAACCTCTACGCCTACAAGCAGCAGCTTCTGGCCAGCTATAAGCCCGTGGCCGGTAAGCGCGGCTCCATCGGCATCCCGCTCTGCCTGAATATGTACGAGCTGCTGCCGTTCTGGCACGCCTTCTGGACCAAGCTGGGCTTTGCCGTCCACACCAGCCCGGTGTCCAGCCGCGGCCTCTATCTGGCCGGTCAGGCTACCATCCCCAGCGACACCGCCTGCTTCCCGGCCAAGCTCAGCCATGGCCACATCAAGGCCCTGACCCAGATGCATCTGGACGCCATCTTCTACCCCTGCCTGACCTACAACATCGACGAGGGTCTGGGCGACAACCACTACAACTGCCCCGTCGTGGCCTACTATCCCGAAGTCCTCGCCGGCAACTGCCCCGAGCTGGAAGGCCAGAAGTTCATCTACGACTACGTCGGCATCCACCGTCCGAAGGATTTCGTCCACAAGATGGCAAAGGACGTGCTGCCCAAGTATTTCGGCGGCATCTCCGAGAAGGAAGTGCAGGAGGCTGCCAACGCCGCCTATGCCGAGTATGAAGCCCACATGGCACAGATCCGGGTCAAGGGCAGCGAGATCATGGATGAGGCCCGCCGTCAGGGCAGGCGGATCATCGTGCTGGCCGGACGCCCCTACCATGTGGACCCGGAGATCAACCACGGCATCGACCACCTCATCACCCACCACGGCGCGGCGGTGGTCACCGAGGACAGCATCTCCAACCGGGTGGAGAAGTTCCCCACCAGCGTGCTGAACCAGTGGACTTACCACAGCCGCCTGTATGCCGCCGCCAAGTACTGCACCACCCAGAAGGATATGGATCTGGTGCAGCTGGTGTCCTTCGGCTGCGGCGTGGATGCCATCACCACCGATGAGACCCGTGAGATCCTGCAGGAGGGTGGCAAGCTCTATACCCAGCTGAAAATTGACGAGATCACAAACCTGGGTGCTGTCAATATCCGCCTGCGCAGCCTGTTCGCCGCGCTGGATGAGCGAGACGAAGATAAGAAGTAACATAGGAGGAACCTATGGAATACAATTACCCCAAATTCACCCCGGAGATGAAGAAAACTCACACCATCCTTATCCCCAACATGGCCATCACCCAGTTCCGCCTGCTGGAATACGCCCTGCGCTACGACGGCTACAAGTGCGAGATCCTTGGCAACTGCGGCAGCGCTGTGGCGCAGCTGGGCCTGAAATATGTCCACAACGACACCTGCTATCCGGCACTGCTGGTCATTGGCCAGTTCCTCGACGCGCTGAACAGCGGCAAGTACGACCTCGAGCACACGGCCCTGCTCATCACCCAGACAGGCGGCGGCTGCCGTGCCTCCAACTACATCCACCTGCTCCGCAAGGCGCTGGTCAAGGCAGGCTATCCGAACATCCCGGTGGCCAGCCTGAACTTCTCGGGCCTCGAGAAGGACAGCGGCTTCCAGATGACTCTGCCTCTGGCCCGCCGGGCCATCGCCAGCGTGTTCTACGGCGATATGCTCTGCGCCCTGCGCAATCAGGTCGCTCCGTATGAGAACGAGAAGGGCGCTGCCGATAAGATGGTAGACCTCTGGGTCGAGCGTCTGGGCCGTGTGCTTCTGGCGGGCAAGGGCTTCACCTCCCGTGAGATGAAGCACACCTTCCCCCTCATCGCAAGGGACTTTAAGTCCATCCCCGTCACCCGTGTGCCGAAGGTCAAAGTCGGCGTCGTAGGCGAGATCTACGTCAAGTACAGCCCGCTGGGCAACAACGACCTGCAGAAGTTCCTCGAGAGCCAGAACTGCGAGGTCAACTTCCCGGGTCTGATGGGCTTCGTGCAGTACTGCATCTTCAACATGGGCGAGGACCATGTCCTCTACGGCGGCAAGCTGGCCATGAAGATGGGTACCGACCAGCTGCTCAACTGGCTGGACAGCGTGGAGCGCTCCATGCTCAAGGCCGAGGCCGACGCCGGGTTCTACGCCCCCGGCCCCTTCAAGGAGCTGGTGGAAAAGCCCGAGGGCATCATCTCGCTGGGTGCCAAGATGGGCGAGGGCTGGCTGCTGACGGCTGAGATGATCGAGCTGGTACAGGGCGGTTACGGCAACATCGTCTGCGCACAGCCTTTTGGCTGCCTGCCGAACCACATCGTGGGCAAGGGCATGGTAAACAAGATCCGCGCGATGTACCCCAGCGCCAACATCACCCCCATCGACTACGACCCCAGCGCCACCAGAGTCAATCAGGAGAACCGCATCAAACTGATGCTGGCCGTAGCAAAGGAGCGTCTGAACGCCCCTGCCGAGGCGAAGCCCCTGACCGCCGAGGAGATCGCGGGCGGTGCGCCCAGCCTGTCCCACGTCTGAGAAACTACAGAAGAAACAAAGAAGCCGCACGGTACAGCTTTTCGCTGTACTGTGCGGCTTTTCTTATGCGCCGGAGCGCTTATTTCTTGTGATACTTGCGGTCTTCCTGCTCATAGGCGGGCTCGCAGGTGAGGTACATCCCCAGACGCTTGATGGTGTCCGTATCCACGCTGGACAGGATGACCGTGGAGTGCATGTCGCAGCCCTTGAGCTTGGAGAGCTGCTGCAGAGCGACAGCAGCCGTCTCATTCTCGGCGGCAGAGCTGGACAGCGCGATCAGGATCTCATCGGTGTGCAGGCGGGGATTCCGGCTGCCGAGGTAGTTGGTCTTGAGGGTCTGGATGGGCTCGATGGCGCGGGCGGAGACCAAATCGATCTCATGGTCGATGCCGGCCAGCTTCTTGAGGGCGTTGAGCAGGGCAGAAGAGGCTGCGCCCAGCAGGGGACCGTTCTTGCCGGTGACGACGGTGCCGTCCGGCAGCTCGATGGCGGCAGCGGGTGCGCCGCCGGTGCGCTCGGCCGCGGCGTGAGCCTGCTTTTCCACGGCACGGTCGCCGACAGCCAGACCGGCCTGATTCAGCAGCAGCTCCAGCTTGAAGATCTCACTGTCCACGTTCTTGCCGGTCTTGTGGTCGCAGAGAGCCTTGAAGTAGCGGCGGATGATCTCGTTGCGGGAGGCCTCGCGGCAGGCTTCGTCGTCCACGATGCAGTTGCCGGCCATGTTCACGCCCATGTCCGTGGGGGACTTGTAGGGGCTCTTGCCCGCGATGAGCTCGAACATCGCGTTGACCACCGGGAAGATCTCGATGTCGCGGTTGTAGTTGACGGTGGTGACGCCGTAGGCCTCCAGATGGAAGGGGTCGATCATGTTCACGTCGTTCAGGTCGGCGGTAGCGGCCTCGTAGGCGAGGTTGACCGGGTGCTTGAGGGGCAGGTTCCAGATGGGGAAGGTCTCGAACTTGGCATAACCGGCCTTGACGCCCCGCTTGTGCTCGTGGTAGAGCTGGGACAGGCAGGTGGCCATCTTGCCGCTGCCGGGGCCGGGGGCCGTGATGACGACGAGGGGACGCTGAGTCTCGATGTAGTCATTCTTGCCGTAGCCCTCGTCGCTGACGATGCGGGCCACGTCGTTGGGGTAGCCGGGGATCTTATAGTGGCGGAAGGTGCGCACGCCCACGCTGTTCAGCTTGTGCTCAAAGGCTTCGACCTCGGGGGCGGCGGTGTACATGGTCACGCAGACGCTGCCCACGAACAGGCCCATGCCCTGGAAGGCGTCGATGAGGCGGAGAACGTCGAGGTCGTAGGTGATGCCGTAGTCGCCGCGCACCTTGCTGCTGATGATGTCCTGCGCGCTGATGACGATGACGATCTCGGCCTGCTCTCTGAGCTGCAGCAGCATCTGCAGCTTGGAGTCCGGCTCAAAGCCCGGCAGCACCCGGGAGGCGTGGTAGTCGTCGAACAGCTTGCCGCCAAACTCGAGGTAGAGCTTGTTGTCGAACTGTGCGATGCGCTCCCGGATGTGCTGGGACTGCATCTGAAGATATTTCGCGTTGTCAAAGCCTTTTTTCATGGAATGCTCCTCTTCCTGATTCTACAACTTCATCTCTGGCACGTCGGTGGTGCGGCGGGCCGGAGGGTCACACAAACACCCTATAGTATAGCATACGACAGGCTTCGGCGCAATTATTTTTTGAGGGCCTCCTCGTGCTCCAGGTGCTCAAATTCTTCCAGCTCCTCGATGTCCTCCTTCAGGAACATCAGGCAGAAGCTGATGAAGAGCAGCAGGCAGGAAAGCCAGATGGCCCGGCTGCCCATGGGGGCCAGTGCAAGGCTGCCGAGGCCGGCACCCAGCGCGAACAGGAAGATGATGGCGAAGTAGTGAATCGCCTTGCCGAAGGCTTTGGTGCTGCCGCCCACCAGCCATGCGCAGAGGGAATCCATGCCGCTGCGCAGATTGCCGATGCACATGGTGCTGGCGAAGGCATAGCCGTTCACCTTGCGGAAGGATTGTACCTGCATGGCGCAGGAGAAGGAAACAAGGGAGTTGGCCAGCAGATTTAGCTCCTGCGGCAAAAAGCCCACGACGAAGAGCAGCAGGATCTCGAACAGCACCACCAGCTGACGCCAGTGGAGCCACTGCATCCGCTTGAGCTTGAGGCGGATGAACTCGGCCACAAAAATGCCCAGCGCAAAGGCGCAAAGGGGCATCAGGTAGCGCAGTGCCTCGCCCCACTCGCCCGCAAACAGCTTGACGGCCATCAGCACGATGTTGCCGGTCTGGGCGTTGGCGAAGACCTTGCCGCGGTATAAATAGGTATAAACATCCTGTAAGCCGCCCGAGACGGAGAGAAACAGAGCGGTGATAAAAGCTTCGGACATCTGTCCGTGAGGTTTGAGCGATGGCATAAAAGCTCCTCCTTCTATCCAGAAAATAATTCCATGCCATACTATAGCGCAAAACCGGCGTTTTGTCAAAAACTGCGCCATATTTTTTATAGATAATGACGATTCCGGGCGGGTATCGCAGGATGCGCTTTGTTTTGCAATGCGGCGCAGACTGTGGTAGAATACATAAAACGGCTTTTTTCAGGAGAAGGAGGGGCTTTCTGTATGCCCAATATCATCGAGATCACGGATTTCCACGCGCCGGAGCTGGACCCTTATGCCCGGCTGACCCAGAACCAGCTGCGCAATCGCCTCGAGCCGGAGAAAGGCATCTTCATCGCCGAGAGCCCCAAGGTCATCGACCGGGCGCTGGACGCAGGCTACAAGCCCGTGTCCCTGCTGATGGAGCGCAAGCAGATCACCGGCCCGGCAGCGGGCATCCTGAGCCGCTGCGGCGACGCGCCGGTGTACACGGCAGATCGGGAGATGCTGGCAGAGCTCACCGGCTTTGAGCTGACCCGGGGCGTCCTCTGCGCCTTCCGCCGCCCGGCACCCCGCCCGGTGGAAGAGCTCTGCAAAAACGCCCGCCGGGTGGCCGTGCTGGAGGGCATCGTGGACTCCACCAATGTGGGGGCCATCTTCCGCTCGGCGGCGGCACTGAACATGGACGCTGTCCTCATCAACCCTTCCTGCTGCGACCCGCTCTGCCGCCGCGCCGTCCGCGTCAGCATGGGTACGGTGTTCCAGGTGCCCTGGGGGCAGCTGGGCGAGACCCCGGCAGACTGGCCGGAGAAGGGGATGGACATCCTCCACTCCCTCGGCTTCAAGACCGCCGCGATGGCCCTCGGCGACCGCTCGGTGAGCATCGACGACGAGCGGCTTGCAAAAGAGCCGAAGCTTGCCATCGTGCTTGGCACCGAGGGCGACGGTCTCGCCGCCGGCACCATCGCTTCCTGCGACTACACGGTCAAGATCCCCATGTCCCACGGCGTGGATTCGCTGAATGTCGCTGCCGCCAGCGCCGTTGCGTTCTGGCAGCTGGGCAAACAATAAACGAAAAAAGGAATGCCTCCCCGCCGGGGAGGCATTCCTCTTTATGCTCAGATACTTGCTAAGAATCGCTCAAAGCCTGCGCGGCCAGCCTCATCCATCTTGTAGACGCCGGCGTCTGCGAGGACTTCGGCAAAGACATGGCCGATCTCGTCCTGCACAATGGTGTGGACATTTTCGGCGTTCAGCTCCGGATGGCGGGCGAGGATGTCCATCGCCCACTCGGCGTGCTTCTGGATGCTCTCGCCGTACGCAGCGGCGGGGGTGCGGGCCGCGAGGGCGGCTTCCACATCGGCCATCTCGGCTTTCAGGCGGCTGGGCAGAACGGCCAGACCCATGACCTCGATGAGGCCGATGTTCTCCTTTTTGATGTGGTGGAGCTTTGCGTGGGGGTGATAGACGCCCAGCGGATGCTCCGGCGTGGTGATGTTGTTGCGCAGCACCAGATCCAGCTGGAACCTGCCGTCCCGCATCCGGGCGATGGGGGTGATGGTGTTGTGGGGTTCGCCGTCGGTCTCGGCGTAGACAAAGCAGCTCTCGTCGGTGTAGCCCCGCCATGCGGTCAAGATCCGATTGGCCAGCTCCACAAGGCGCTCGTCGTCGGCGCAGGTCAGGCGGATGCAGCTCATGGGCCAGTGGACGATGCCGGCGTCCACATCCTCAAAGCCGGGGAAGACCCACTTCTTCTCGATGGGCGCTTTGGCCATGGCAAACTCGTAGTGGCCGCCCTGGAAGTGGTCGTGGCTCAGGATGCTGCCGCCCACGATGGGCAGGTCGGCGTTGCTGCCCACGAAGTAGTGGGGGAAGAGGGCCACGAAGTCCAGCAGCTTGCGGAAGGTGGCACGCTCGATCTTCATGGGGGTGTGCTGGTTGTTAAAGACGATGCAGTGCTCATTGTAGTAGACATAGGGGCTGTACTGGAAATTCCACGCACTGTCGTTGATGGTCAGCGGGATGATGCGGTGATTTTCCCGGGCGGGATGGTTCAGCCGGCCGGCATAGCCCTCGTTCTCCACGCAGAGCTGGCACTTGGGGTAGGCGCTCTGAGGAGCCAGCTTTGCGGCTGCGATGGCTTTGGGGTCTTTTTCGGGCTTCGACAGGTTGATGGTGATGTCGAGGTCGCCGTAGGGGGTCTTGGTGACCCACTTGACGTCCCGCTTGATGCGGTAGCGGCGGATGTAATCGGTGTCCTGGCTGAACTTGTAGAACCAGTCGGTGGCGGCCTGGGGGCCGTCGGTCTCGTACCGCTCTTCGAAGTTGGCGCGGACGATGCTGGGGCGGGGCGTCAGCACACCCATGAGCCGGGTGTCGAAGAGGTCGCGGGCCGTGGGGCTGTCGTCGCAGACGCCCCGGGCTGCGGCGTCGTCCACCAGCGTTTTCAGGATGCTCTCGAGGTCGGCGTAGCAGACGTCGCCCTCCGGCTCCGTGAAGCTGTCGAGCTGCATGGTCATGAGCAGCTGGTTGCGGATGTAGATCTCGTCGTCAGGCAGGATGAGGCCGGTGTCCAGACCGTAGTTGACGAGCTGCTGGATGGCAGTGGAGATCATAGGACAGCGCCTCCCTCCGGACGGATGGACAGGACGTGGCAGCGGCCCTCGCCGAGGATGGCTTCCATGCCGGCCTTGAACTCATCCAGCATCTCCACAGGCACGAAAGCCTGCACCGTGCCGGCGAAACCGCCGCCGTGGACGCGGACAGCGCCCTTATCGCCCAGCAGATGCTTGGCGGCAGCGATGGTCACGCCCACTTCCTGATGCTCCTTATAGCCTGCGGGGATGACGTTCTGCAGATACTCCCAGCTGCTGCGGCCGGACTCGTTCACGAGGCAGAGGAAGGTGTCGAAGTCGCCATCGCGGAGTGCGGCCACCTGCTTGGCCACACGGTCGTTGTCAGCGTAGACGTGGAAGGCACGGAGGACGGCGCGGTCGCCGCACTGCCTGCGGCACTCGGGCAGCTTTGCAAGGAAGGTCTCGAACGGCACATCCCGCAGCACCTCGCCGCCGCAGACAGCGGCCACGGCGCGGCACTCAGCCGGGATGGCGGCGTACTCGTCGGTCAGGTCGGCGTGGTCTGCGCCGGAGTCGAGGATGCAGAGGGCCAGACCAGCCTTGGAGAAGTCCACAGCCACCGGCTCCACCACGGGCTTTGCGGGGCTGGCGAAGTCGATGGTGATGATGTTGCCCACGCTGGAAGCCATCTGGTCCATCAGGCCGCAGGGCTTGCCGAAGTAGACGTTCTCAGCCCACTGGCCGATCTGCGCGATGGCGATGGGAGAGACCTTCTTGGCCATGAAGCAGTCGTTCAGGATGACGCCGATGAGCACCTCAAAGGCGGCAGAAGAGGAGACGCCGCTGCCCTTCGGCACGTTGGAAGAGATGTAAACGTCCAGACCGGCCAGCTTTGCGCCCCGCTGGGTGAAGGCGGCGCATTCGCCGCGCAGCAGGGCGGCGGTGGTGTTCTCCTCTTCCTTGCGGGCCTCGAGGTCATTCAGATCAATGACGCACAGATCATAGCCCTCGCTCTGGACGCGGAGCTGGTTCTTGTCGTTGGGGGCTGCGGCGGCGATCATGTCGATGTTCACGCTGCCGGCCAGCACCCGGCCATGCTGGTGGTCGGTGTGGTTGCCGCCGATCTCGGTGCGGCCCGGTGCGCTGTAAAGGCCGGCCTCAGCGTGGGAGCCGAAGGTCTTTTCCAGCCCGTCCAGCACAGCGGTGTAACGGGCGGCTTCAGAGGCCGTCTCGGCGGGAGCACAGCAATACAGGGAGGCGAGGCGTGCGGCGTGGACGCCGCCGGACAGCTCCTGCTTCCATACGGGAATGGACTTCATCATGGAATCTTCCTCCTGACAGACAGATACTTTTTTGTTTCGTGTGGGCGATACAGCCCGCTTCTAATCCTATAGTAAAGGATTTGTCCGGAAAAAACCATGTGTTATTGTTGCATTTCAATGAAAAGTTGCAAAAAATCCCCTCCGGGGCTGTCCGGCGGGGATGCAAAATAAAAATCTCGGATAAATTACAACTGAGACAAAAGTTTTTTCGAAACCGGGAAAGCATTGTGTAACTGCGCCAAAACTTCCCGCTGCCGCGTCCCGGCGGGGGAGCGGGCCGCGATATGGAGAAACCTTACTGCGGCGGGCAGTGCAAAAGAAAAGGCCGCGCTCCACTTTTCCGGCGGAGCGCGGCCTTCTTGTCAAGGGAAGAAAATTATGATGTCAGGCGGAAGGCGAGGGAGCAGCGCCCTCCGGCCCGGGAACACAGGGAAAAATCACTGCATCAGGCTGCAGACGGCCTCGGCGTAAGCGGCGGGGTCATCCACGGGCAGGCCCTCGATGAGCTGTGCCTGTGCGTAGAGCAGAGCGCTGTACTTCTTGAGCTTCTCGGTATCGCCAGCCTCCTGTGCGGCTTTCAGCACAGCGAAGACGGGGTGGTTGACGTTCAGCTCCAGCACCTTGTCGCTCTTGACGCCCTCACTACCGGGCTGCTTGGACAGCACCTTCTCCATCTCGATGGACAGCGGGCCGTCGGCGGACAGGCAGACGGGGTGGTCCTTCAGGCGGGTGGAGACTTTGACCTCCTTGACCTTGCCGTCCAGAGCGTCCTTCATGGCGTCAAACAGAGCCTTGTTGGCGGTGGTGGCCTCTTCGGCGGCCTTCTTCTCGTCCTCGGTCTCGAGGCCCAGATCGCCGCTGTTGACGTTCTTGAACTCGACGGTGCCGTCCTTGCCCTCGGCATCCTTGCGGGGATAGGTGCGCATGATCTGCAGGCAGAACTCATCCACATCCTCGGTCAGGAGCAGGACGTCATAGCCCTTGTCCATGACCAGCTCAGCGGCAGGCAGCTTTGCCAGACGGTCGGTGGAGTCACCGGCGGCGAAGTAGATGTACTTCTGCTCGGCGGGCATCTTGTCCACGTACTCCTGCAGAGTGACCATCTTCTGCTCCTTGGCAGACCAGAACAGCAGCAGGTCGCGCAGCAGCTCGGCGTGCATCCCGTAGTCGGAGTATGCGCCGAACTTCAGCTGACGGCCAAACTCCTTCCAGAAGCTCTCGTACTTCTCGCGGTCGTTGGCCAGCATGGCGTGGAGCTCGTTCTTGATCTTCTTTTCCAGAGCGTTGTGGATGAGCTTGAGCTGATTGTCCTTCTGTAGCATCTCACGGCTGATGTTCAGGCTCAGATCCTGGCTGTCCACGATGCCCTTGACGAAGCTGAAGTAGTCGGGCAGCAGGTCGGCGCACTTCTCCATGATGAGGACGCCGGATGCATACAGAGCCAGACCCTTTTCGTAGTCCTTGGTGTAGAAGTCATAGGGGCGGTGACTGGGCACGAAGAGCAGGGCGTTATAGTTTGCAGTACCCTCGGTGCGGCTCACGATGACGCGGGCGGGGTCGGCGTAGTCGCTGAACTTATCCTTGTAGAAGTTTGCATACTCCTCGTCGGTGACTTCGCTCTTCTGCTTCTTCCAGATGGGCACCATGCTGTTCAGAGTTTCCAGCTCGGTGTAGGTCTCCCACTCGGGCTTGTAGTCGTCCGGCTTGGGGTCGGGTTCGGGCTTCTGACGGCTCTTTTCGCGCTCCATCTGGATGGGGTAGCGCACATAGTCGCTGTACTTCTTGACGATGGCCACGATGCCGTACTCGTCGAGGAAGTTGTCGTAGTTGTCGGTCTCCGTGTCGGGCTTGATGTGGAGGATGATGTCGGTACCGGCAGTCTCCTTTTCAGCAGGCTCAAGCTCATAGCCGTCAGCACCGCTGGACTCCCACTGCCAGGCCTCGTCGGAGCCGTAAGCCTTGGAGATGACCGTCACTTTGTCGGCCACCATGAAGGCAGAGTAGAAGCCGACACCGAACTGACCGATGATGTCGATGTTCTCGTCCTGGTTGTCCTTCTTGAAGTCGAGGGAGCCGGAGTGGGCGATGGTGCCGAGGTTCTGCTCCAGCTCTTCCCGGGTCATGCCGATGCCGTTATCGGAGATGGTCAGGGTGCGGCTGTCCTTGTCGCGGGTGAGCAGGATGCGGAAATCGCCTTTGTTCATGCCGACGGAAGTGTCGGTCAGGCTCTTATAATACAGCTTGTCGATGGCGTCCGAAGCGTTGGAAATCAGCTCACGCAGGAAAATTTCCTTGTTGGTGTAGATGGAGTTGATCATCATGTCCATCAGCTTTTTGCTCTCGGCCTGAAATTCTTTTTTCGCCATAATACAAAACCTCTTTTTATCAGATTTTAGCGTCCCGGCGGCGGAACTGCCCGGGCGCGTGTCGCAGCAGGATCTGCCTGTGGAGAGTGCCGGCACACGGAGCGGAAAGCCGCTCACGCAGGTTTAGCACTCACAACTTTCGAGTGCTAATATACACCGCTGAGAGACAAAAATCAAGGGGTTTCATAAAAAGTTCAAAAAACTTTCCATTCGGGGCAAAAGCCGCCTTTACTTTCCCGCGCCAAAGCCGTATAATGGGCCGGAATGACAGACCTGTTTATAAGGAGGATGAGGGATGCAGCAGATAGAGCTGGAACTTGCAGGCGGAGGCGTGCTGACGGTTTCCCTGCGGGCGTCGCTGGACGCCATGCCCGCCGTGAAGCAGCGGCCTTTGGTGCTGGTGGTGCCGGGCGGCGGCTACAACCATGTCAGCCCCCGGGAGGGCGACCCGGTGGCCCTGCAGTTTGCGGCGGCGGGTTATCACACCGCCGTGCTGACCTACAGCGTGGGGGAGGGGGCGCAGAACTACCAGCCTCTCCGACAGCTGAACGAAGCGCTGGCTCTGCTGCGGCAGAATGCGGGAGAGTGGCACATCCTGCCGGATAAGATCGCCGTCTGCGGCTTCTCGGCGGGCGGACATCTGGCCCTGTCCGCCGCGGTGCTGGATATTCCGGGCGAGACGGCCCAGCAGAGGCCCAATGCAGCGATTTTGGGCTACCCGGTCGTCACGGCAGGGGAGTTTGCCCACCGGGGCAGCTTCGTCCAGCTGGCGGGCAGCGAGGATGCCGCCGCACAGCAGGCGTTCACCTTGGAGGATAAGGTGAACGCCGACACACCGCCGGTCTTCGTCTGGCATACCATGGAGGATAAGACCGTTCCGGTGGAGAACACGCTTCTCCTGCTGGCCGCCCTGCGGAGGGCGGGCGTGCCGTGCGAGGCACATCTGTTCGAGAAGGGCGCTCACGGCACCAGCATCAGTACCGCCGAAGTGGATGCCGCCGACCCTCACCGCGCCCACTGGGTGGCTCTCTGCCTCGAGTGGCTGGGGGAGACGTTTGGGTTCAAATGGAGTTGAATTTGGACATTCCTACAAAAAATTCATAAATTTATGGTTGACCTGCCCAAGATTTGAGCGTATACTGGTCAGCGGAAACAAACGAGGAAGAAGGAAACATACATGGAAAAGAAGATCTCGGTCAAAGACCTGCTGATGCAGGCATTCCTGACGGGCTGGGAGCTCTCCGACAAGAGCATCGCGCAGGACGAATATCTGCAGAGCGCCATTCAGGTCATCGAAGTGCTGCAGGTGGAGCCGGAAAACGTCTACGCGGAAGAGGGCCTCGGCCTGACCGACGGCGACGAGGTAGACCATCTGGACGACCTGCTCCGGGCCGACGGCCAGTGGCTGTATTACGGCGTGGAGGCGGAGAATTTCTTCCTCATCCAGTGGTATCCGGACGAAGCATCCGCCAAGGCAAAACTGGCACAGCTCGAGGAGCTGGGCGACGGCAAGCAGTACCTCGTGGACCTGAGCCTCAAGCGCACGAACCCCACCGAGGCCGAGAATTTCGGCAATTCCAACCCGGTGCAGCTGAGAAGTTGACCTCGTGCGAAAGCCTCTCCCTTTGGGAGAGGTGGCACCGTAGGTGACGGAGAGGGCAAGCCTGTTGCCCGAGAGCCGCTGTACAGCGATAAGCTGTCTCTTTGTCAGAGCGAAGCTATCGCTGTATCGGTCTTCTCCGTCAGTGCCCTTGCCCTCTCAGTCTCGCTTCGCTCGACAGCTCTCCCAAAGGGAGAGCCTTTTATGATGGAAAGAAAGGAAACTTTTCAATGCAGCTTTCTGATACGGAGCGTCAGCGCCTCACCACCATTCTGGCCCAATATGACCAGCACCCCGAAGTGCAGCGGATGCGGGAATTTATCCAGCACGGCGATGTGACCACCTACCAGCACTGCAAGAATGTGGTGCTGGTGAGCTTCTGGCTCAACCGCCGCTTCCATCTGGGCGCGGATGAGACGTCGCTGGCCGTGGGGGCCTTCCTCCATGACTTCTATCTCTACGACTGGCACAAGCGCAGCTCTTTCAGGGGTCTGCGCCGCCTGTTCGAGATGCACGGCTTTGCCCATCCCGGCTCTGCCTGCGTCAATGCCGAGCGCTGCTTCGCCATCACCAGAAAAGAGCAGAACATCATCTCGAGCCATATGTGGCCCCTGACCTTCCGCCATGTCCCCACCTGCCGGGAGGCGGTCATCGTCTGCCTGGCCGACAAATACTGCGCCGTGCTGGAAAGTATGTTCCAGCGCACCCGGGTGGCCGATACAGACGTGGCGGAGAACGAGTGGTAGCCCTCTCAGGCGCTTCGCGCCAGCTCCCCCAAAGGGGGAGCCATTGGCATGTCGGGTCACTTTCCGCTGACCGCTGAAAGCTCAATATGACGCAAAAAATAGTGCCCTGCTACAGAGGGCAGCAGCTTCGGGACAATATCCCTTGTCAAGCTGCTGTGAATCTCTGTAGCAGGGCACTATCTTTTTACGTTATATCAGGCTTCAGACGTCCAGCACAATGCTGCCCGACCTGCCAAAGGCTCTCCCTCTGGGAGAGCTGTCACCGAAGGTGACTGAGAGGGCTACGCGCTAAATCCCTCAAACGACCTGAATGCGGCCTGCGCCGTAGGGATTCTCGTAGTTCAGCAGGTAGCCCGGATAGCTTGCCAGCGGGCTGTTGGCGCTGCTCAGGACAGGCACATCGTTCACAGCGTCGAAGATCATGGCGTAGGTGGACATGACGAGGTAGTCCTCAGAGACATAGTCCTTGATGAGCTCTGCGCCGTCGAACATGGCGAAGCCATCGCCCAGATTGCGCAGGGTGTAGTTCATGCCGGCCAGCGCATAGGTGCGGTTCAGGTCCAGCGGCTCGTAAGTGCCGGTCTTCTTGTTGTAGATGCGGACGTTCTGGACACGGGGCGTGCCGGTGGCGCTGCCCATCCAGACATTCTTGTCGTCGGTGAGGACGGTGTTGGGGATGTCGGTGTGGATCTCGTAGGTCGCACCGGCAACATGCAGGAAGCCGCCGTTCTCCTTGCCCTCCGGGCCGACGAAGCGGGCGCCGAACTCCAGAGCATCCTGGATCTGCTTGCCGGTAACAGACATCAGGCAGGCCACGTTGCCGAAGGGGCTGACCTGCTTGCAGGTCTTGAAGGTCCACTTGCCGGCGTCCACATCGATGCGGATGCCGCCGCCGTTCATCATAGCGATGTCGCAGTCCAGCTGCTCGACCTCATTGAAGTAAGTATAGATGCCGTCGGCCACGAAGTCGCCGAGGTTGGTCTCGCCCATACGGATGCGGCGCTTGCCGGCAGCGGGGTCGTTGATGTAGAATTTGATGTCCGTGGTGGCGATCTGCTCGCCCAGCATAGTGTCCACATCGTTGATCCAGGCTTCTGCGGTAGCGGCCACAGCGGCGTCGGAGACATCAGCGGTGGAGATGAGCTCGGTGGTGATCGCGCCGTCCTCGGCGATGGTCATCTTACCGACGTTTGCCAGATAAGAGCCGGTCTGAGTCAGGGTGACAGGCTTGCCGGCTGCATCGTAGACCCGCTTGTTCTCCATGACGGTGTGAGAGTGGCCGTCGATGAAGGCGTCAAAGCCGGTGGTGTTGGCAATGACATCCTCACTGGTCCAGGGAGAGGAGGACGGGTCAACGCCCAGATGGCCCAGACCGATGATGATGTCTGCGCCCAGGGTCTTGGCCTTGTCAATGGCCTTCTGGACGGCGTCGTACAGCTTCCTGCCGTCGTCACCGCCCAGGATGTCGTAGATGTACTTGGTCTGCTTGGCGTTCATGAAGTAGGCAGGAGTGGACTTGGTGAAGGACTCGGGGGTCGTGATGCCCACGAATGCGATCCACTTGCCGCCTGCGGGGAACAGCTTGACAGCGGGCAGGACGCGCAGGCCGGTGCGCAGGTCCACCCAGTTGCAGGAGACATAGGGGAAGTCCGCTTCCTTGATGATGGCCTTCGCGCGGGCCATGCCGTAGTCGAACTCGTGGTTGCCCAGAGTAGCGATGTCGTAGCCAGCCTCGTTCATCAGCTCGATGATGGTAGCACCGTCGTCCATGGAGCCGTAGGCAGTACCCTGAATATGGTCGCCTGCGTCCACCAGCAGGACGGGCTTGCCCTCATCCACGTAGCCCTGCTTCATGGCAGCGATAGCGGCATAGGTCAGTTTGGGAGACTTGTTGTCGATGTAGGTGTGGACATCGTTGGTGTACAGGATGGTGACAGCGGCATCCTTGCCCGTCAGGAAACCGGCCGAAGCCTGAGGAACGGCAGCAGCCATGGCGGAGGCAGCGGCGGTGACACCGACAGCCTTCAGGAAATTGCGGCGAGAAATAAAGTGTTTCACGAAAAAGACCTCCTTTATGTTCCAGACCAGTTTTTGCGGCACAGTCTCTCTTCCGCTGTGCCGCATTCTTTGTTTTAAGCTTACCACAGAACCGCCGAAAGAGCAAGCGCAAAGATGGTCATTCTGCATAATAGTTTTCTTTATGAGTACGACTTTTTATGAAGTCTCGCGCAAATCAGCACAAAAGGCCGGGTGCTGCTTCCTGCCTCAGGCTTGCAGCACCCGGTCTTTTGTTTTGGGCGGTATTGTTCCGTCGTGAATATCGTCTTGTCAGATAGCGTTATACTGGCGCAGGAACTTCTCGAGGTCGGTGCCTTCGATCTTCTTCAGCGCCTCCTTCAGGGCGATGCGGCCCATAAGGGGCAGCTCCATGTCCGTGAGCTTCCGGCCGTCCCGCAGCTTCACCGAGGCATCCACCAGCGCCCGGACGTCATAGGTGCTGCCCCAGACCTCCGGCACGCCCCGGTCGATGTTCAGCAGCCGGTACACCGCCTCCATGCCGGTGCGCATGGAGTATTCGGTGGTGAAGATGGTGTCCCGGCCGGTCTCGGCGAACTGGCCGAGGAAGGCAAAGTTCACCGCATCCTTCGGCACGATGTCGGGGCGGTCACCCTTCGCGCGGGGCATGAAGAAGGCGTCGATATAGGGCATCATGACCGGCACGGTGTTGGCGCTGTGCTCGGCAAGCTCTGCGATGTCCTCCACCGGCACGCCCAGATGGTAGAGCCACTCCATGCAGATCTCCCGGCCGGTGCAGTCCCGCATGGGCTTTTTGACGTAATCGCCGGGCTTATCGCTGAACAGGCCGTACACCCAGACGCAGAGCTGGTCTTTGGGCTGTGCCCGGAACTGCTGCTGGCGGTTCAGGGTCCAGCTCAGCAGCCAGGCCGAATCCTTCACGGTGACGATGCCGCCGGTGACGGTGCGGCCGCTGAAGGGGTCGCGCTTGCAGATCTTCTGGATATACTGGGGGATCTTCTCATCCAGCGTCGTGATGGTGGCGCTTTCCCAGTTGGTCAGCTCCGGCTGGCTGCAGAACTTTTCCGGGTGGCCGAAGGAGTCGTCCAGCGCGGCGATGCGCTTCCAGAGGTCCCAGCCGTTGCCCGGCTTGATGGCGGGGTCGAAGCCCGCGGCCTTGTTCTGTGCGCCAACGGTGCAGCTCTCCACGCAGCCGCCGTTGGTGATAAAGAGCAGGTCGTCCTCGGTCAAATCGATGGTCTCCACCGCGCCCTTATGGTCTACCGTGATGCCCGCCGCCTGCTTTTTGCCCGGCTCGAGGCTGAACTGGACGTCCACGACCTTTGTGTCATAGTAGAACTGGACGCCGTGGTCTTTCAGGTAGGTGACCATGGGCAGGATGATGGACTCGTACTGGTTATACCGGGTGAAGCGGAGGGCCGTGAAGTCGGGCAGACCGCCGATGTGGTGGATATACCGCTTGAGGTAGAGCTTCATCTCGAGGGCGCTGTGCCAGTTCTCGAAGGCGAACATGGTGCGCCAGTAGAGCCAGAAGTTGGAGTTGAGCACCTCATCGTCAAAATAGTCGGTGATCTTTTTGTCCTCAAGCTGCTCGTCGGGGGTGAAGAAGAGCTTCATGATCTCCATGGCTCCCTTATCCGACAGGCCGAACTTGCCGTCGGTGTGGGCGTCCTTGCCCCGGTTCACGGTAGCGCGGCAGAGGGAGTAGTTGGGGTCGGCCTTGTTCAGCCAGTAATACTCGTCCAGCACACTGGCTCCCTCGGTCTCCAGCGAAGGGATGGAGCGGAGCAGATCCCACATGACCTCGAAGTGGTTGTCCATCTCACGGCCGCCCCGCATCACATAGCCGACGTCGTACTTGTGGCCGTCGCAGGCGCCGCCGGGCAGGGGGTCTTTTTCAAAAACGTGTACCCTCTCCCCCTTCATCTGGCCATCCCGCACCAGATAGCAGGCTGCCGTCAGGGCCGCCAGGCCGCTGCCGATGATATAAGCCGATTTGCGGTCCACGCCTTCGGGCTTGCGGGGCCGCGCAAAGGCTTCGTAATTGCCGCTGGAATAATACATAGACGTAACCTCCATTTTGTTCTGTACCGGCAGCACGTTCGGCTCCGGCTTGTTTGGTTCTGGCATCAGTATACCCCGCCGCTTCCTGCCCTACAACAAGCAAAACCGCCCAACTGCCGCAATTTTTGTCATACAGGCAGGTTTGCATAGAAAAAATCCGCTCCCAGTGCACCGGAGACGGATAAAAAGCTTTATGATGACTCAGAATGTCAGCCGCATCTGATGCCAGACCACATCGCCGTGGGTGGAGACGGAAACGCCCTCATCCACGAAGCCGAGCTGCGCATAAAAGCCGATGAGCCGTTCCTTGCAGGTGAGCACGACGCCCTTGCGCCCAGCGGCTTTCGCGTCGGCGCAGACCTGACGCAGCAGGCGGGAGGCGCAGCCCTCGTGTCGATGGGCCGGGGCGGTGACGACGCTGAATATCATCTGCCACCCACCCTTCGGCGTGTGGAGATGGGGGTCATCGTACATCTCATCGGTGAGGTCGGGCATATCGGTGACGAAGCCGTTGACGAAAGCCTTCACCTCGCCGCCCTCGTCCAGCAGCCAGAAGCAGTCCGGGTAGACGGCCACACGCCCGGCGATGCTCTGCCGGGACGCCCCCTCAGCGGGCGGGTAGGACGCAGCTTCGATGTCGGCCAGTGTGTCCACATCAGCGGGCAGTGCGTGACGGATGCTCATGCTCTCCCCTCCTCAGGCTTTGGCGGCGGGAGCCACCTCAAAGTCGATCTTGCCCAGGTTGACGTCGGCGCGGACGATGGTGATCATCATCTTGTCGCCGAGGCTCCAGGTCTTGCCGGAAGCGGGGTCGGTCAGGCGGACGCCCTCGGTCAGGCTGGTGCCGGAGGGAGTCAGGCTGGAAGCCGGCACAAAGCCCTCCACGCCGTTGTCCAGCTCGATGAAGAGGCCGCGCTGGGTCACGCCGGAGACGGTGCCCTCGTAGCACTCGCCCAGATGGCGGCGGGCATACTCGGCCTTGTAGCAGTCCTCGGCCTTCCGCTCGATCTGCATGGCGATGACCTCACGCTCGCTGGACTGCTTGGAGGCGCGCTCTGCGAAATCGGTGTAGCGGAGGATCATGGTCTCCTTCTCGGCACCCTTGAGCATATCGGTCATGATGCGATGGATGGCCAGATCGGGGTAACGGCGGATGGGGCTGGTGAAGTGGGCGTAATCCTTCAGCACCAGACCGTAGTGGCCCTTGGGCTTCTCTTCGTAGAGAGCCTTGGACATGCAGCGGAGCATGCCGGTGTTGACGATCTGCTCATAGGGGGTGCCGCGCACACCCTCGAGGATGGCGCTCAGCTCCTTGGGAGTGGGAACGTCCTTGGCGAAGTGGTCGTTGATGCCGCAGGCCTGCAGCAGAGCGTGCAGACGCTCCAGCTTCTCGGCGTTGGGCTCTTCATGGACGCGGTAGACGAAGGGGATCTGCTTGACGCGGGCAAAGTGGGCAGCACACTGGTTGGCCAGCAGCATGAACTCCTCGATCATGCTCTCGCTCTCGCCGGAAGTGCGCTTCTTGACGTCGATGCAGCGGCCATTCTCGTCGAGGATGAGCTTGACTTCGCCGCTCTCGATGTCCATGCAGCCGCGCTCCTTGCGCAGGCGGGCGCGGTGGCCGTACAGCTCCTTCATGGCGGGCAGCTGGTCGATGACGTCGGCATACTTTGCCTTGATCTCGGCGTCGGCAGTACCGGCCAGCAGGGCGTTGATCTCGGAGTAGACACCCTTGACGCGGCTGCGGATGATGGACTTGACGAAGCGGTAATCCGTCAGATTCCCCTCCTTGTCCAGACGCATCAGGCAGGAGAAAGCCAGACGCAGCTCGTTCTCGTTCAGGCTGCAGATGCCGTTGGACAGGGCCTTGGGCAGCATCGGAACGACCTGATCTGCATAATAGACGCTGGTTGCGCGGCTGAACGCCTCGTTGTCCAGCTCGGTGCCGGGCTTGACGTAGTTGGAGACGTCGGCGATGTGGACGCCCAGCTCAAAGCCGCCGTCAGAGGTGCGGGTCAGGCTGATAGCGTCGTCGATGTCCTTGGTCTCGGCGCTGTCGATGGTGAAGATGGGCAGGGCGCGCAGGTCCATGCGGCCCTCGCAGTCCTTCTCGGAGACCTCTGCGCCCTCGAACTTCTTGGCCTCATCCCGCACTTTATCCGGGAAGCGGGTGCGGATGTCCTTTGCGTAAAGCAGAGCCTTGGCGCAGCGCTTGGCCTCGTCGGAGCTGCCGAAGCGCATGGCGACGCCCACGCGGTGGTCTTCCTGACGACTGCCGCGGTTCAGGATCTCGACGGCTACCTTGTCGCCGTCCTTTGCGCCGCCCTCGCAGTCGCGGGCCAGCGGCATGGTGATGGCCGGGCAGTCGTCCGGCACGAAGCGCAGACGGCCCTCGACCCGGCGCACCGTGCCTACCAGGTCGTTCTTCTCGGTCAGGATGGCGAGGATAGCGCCCTCGTCGCTGCCCTCCACACGGGGATGCTCGAATTTCTCCACCAGCACATTGTCGCCGGGCATTGCGCCCTTGGTGAAGCGGCCGGGGATGAAGATGTCGCTGGTGCCGTCCTCCAGCATGACGAAGGCAAAGTTCTTGCCCAGCTTGACCACCTTGCACAGCAGAGCCTTGTCGGCACGGCCGGAGCGGACGGTAAAGAACACGCCCTGACGCTGGCAGACGACAGCCTCTCGCACCAGTTCGTCCAGAGCTTCCATCACCTTGCGGTCTGCGCCGCGCTCGCCGCCGAACTTCTGCTTCAGCTCTTTGACGGTGCAGGGCTGGTTCTGGATGGCATGTTCGATTTTATCGCGCATTGACATAAATTTTCTTTCTCCTTAACTACCATAGCCCGCCCTCCACCGGGGCGCGGCTTCTTCCCTCTTATCTCTTTTATAACAACAGATAGACACAAAAACAGCCCCGCTTTCATCACGGGGCTGCGGGCGCATGCTCAGGCCAGACGGCTTGCGAACACGCAGGCCAGGATGGCCACCACAAAGAAGATGATACCGGCAATGCGGGTCACCTTTGCCAGCATCTGGTCCGCAGGGGTCAGACGGGCGTTATTTGCGCCGTAAGCGCTGCCGTTGATGACACCAGCCAGACCCTGACCGTGGGTATGCTGCATCAGGGTGAGTGCAAAGATGACCACCGAGACGACGAGCAGAATGACGCCGCCGACGATTTCAATGACTGCCATGGATGAAAACGCTCCTTTTATTGTTAAATTTGGATAACAAACATACAAATACAAGTATATAGTAACATACCTCGGCCAAAAAAGCAAGCAGAAAAGCAAAACCATTCACTCCCCGGCGCTCAGTGCGTCGCACAGGCGGGCAAAGACGGCTGCGCTGGACACCTCCGGCTCTGTCTGGGCGTCCTGCATCACCACGATGGTCCAGCAGGACTTTTCTGCCGGGTAAAAACCGGCGAACCAGTAATTTTTCAGCTCTTCGCCGTCCCGGAACTGGCCGGTCTGGGCGGTGCCGGTCTTTCCGGCGGCAGTCCCCTCGGAGGGGGCGGCCTGCCGGCCCGTTCCCTCTGCCACGACGCCCGCCAGCAGCTCCTGCAGCTTTTCCGCCGTCTGCACCGAAAACACCCGCCGGGACGAGCTATGTGCCAGCGGCGTGAGCTCTTCGCCCGTCGTCTCGTCCACGGTACACTCCACGAAAAGCGGGGTGTGGTAGACGCCTCCCGCCGCAATGGTGTTCATCATCCCGGCCACCTGTAAGGGCGTCGCCAGAAGCTCCCCCTGTCCGAAGCAGAAGTTGGCAAACTGCCCCTCGTTTTCGAGTGTCTCTGCTTCGGGCAGAACGCCAGAAGCTGACCGGAGGCCGCCTGCAATGTCCTGCCCCTTCCCGAAGCCCAGCGCTGCCGCCATCTGCCGGACACGCTCCGGCCCCAATTTCCGCCCCAGCTCGATAAAGTAGCCGTTGCAGCTCTTTTCCAGAGCGCCGTCCAGCCCCACGAGGCCGTGAGGCACGCTTCCGGCACAGCGGTAGACCTGGCCGTTCAGGGCGTCGTAGCCGGGACACTCCCGGGTGAAGTCCCCTTCTCCTGCTTCCAGCGCCGCTGCGGCCAGCACCGGCTTGAAGACCGAGCCCACCGCATAGGCCGAAAAAGCACGGTTCAGAAGCGGGCTGTCCGGAGCCGTCAGGCTCTCGCCCACATTGGCCGCATCAAAGTCCGGCAGGCTGACACAGGCCCGCACCTTGCCGCTGGCTGCATCTATAATAAGGATGCACCCGGTGGCCATGCTCTCCGCTGCCACCCCTTCTGCGGCCCTCTGGATGCTGCGGGAGAGGGTCAGCCGCACACCCTGCGGGGCAGAGTCTGCTTTTTCTAAAATCGGCTCACTGCCCCGCCGCAGCCGTCCCTGCGCTGTGACCGCACAGTGCAGTGTATCCTGCTCGCCGGTGTAAAGAACATCGTCCAGCGCAGCCTCAAGGCCCGCTGCGCCGTGGCCCTCGCTGTCCAGGTAGCCGATGAGCTGTTCTGCCAGCGGGGCAGCGGCGTACCGCCGGGGAACGGCATAGCACCGCACGCCCAGCCCGCTTACATCCTGCACCACGTCCAGCAGAAAGGGTCGGGAAGTATTCCGCTCCCGGTAAAGCCTGGCCTGCCCGTCGGCGTCCGTATAGGGGTAGAGCCGCGCGTAGCTGCCCTCACCCGGGAAGCAGAGGGCCAGCCAGCGCTGGGAGATGCCCGTCAGCGGCAGACCGCCGCAGTCGTAGAAGTTTCCCCGCGCCGCAGGCAGGCGGAGGACCGCTTCGCTCTGCGCCGCCGCCCGCACGGCGTAGTCCGTGTTCGAGCAGAGCCAGTATAACCGGCAGACCACCGCCGCAAACCCCAGCAGCAGCGCCCCGTACAGCGCAAGCACTCTTCGGCCCGACATAAAAAGCCCCCCTTCCCTGCCCGGTAGTATGGGCAGAAAAGGGGGACGGTACACAAAAGAGGCAGAGCCTCCGAAGAAGCTCTGCCCCAGATACTGAAACAGTCTGCGCGTTTTGGGAAAGGCTGCGGCTTAGTACATGCCGCCCATACCGCCCATGTCACCGCCAGCGGCAGCAGGAGCAGCCGGGGGTTCGGGCAGGTCGGCCACGAGGCTCTCGGTGGTCAGCACCATCTCAGCGACGGATGCTGCGTTCTCCAGAGCGGAGCGGGTGACCTTGGTCGGGTCAACGATGCCGGCGGCGATCATATCCTCGACGTAGACCTCATTCTGAGCGTCGAAGCCATAGTTGGGCTTGTTGGCAGAGACGATCTTGTCGATGATGACGCTGCCCTCGAGGCCGGCGTTCCTGGCGATCTGGCGCAGAGGAGCTTCCAGAGCCTTCAGGACGATCTTAGCGCCGGTGCGCTCGTCGCCTTCCAGCGTATCGCACAGCTCACGGACAGCAGGGATGGCGTTGATGGGAGCAGTGCCGCCGCCAGCAACGACGCCTTCCTGAACAGCAGCCTTGGTTGCGTTCAGAGCATCCTCGATGCGGAGCTTCTTGTCCTTCATCTCGACCTCAGTAGCAGCGCCGACCTTGATGACAGCCACGCCGCCGGCCAGCTTTGCCAGACGCTCCTGCAGCTTCTCGCGGTCGAAGTCGCTGGTAGCGGCCTCGATCTGGTTGCGGATCTGACCGATGCGGGACGCGATAGCGTCCTTGTCGCCGGCGCCGCCCACGATGGTGGTGTTCTCCTTGGTGACCTTGACCTGACGGGCATGGCCCAGCATGTCAACGGTAGCATCCTTCAGCTCGTAGCCGAGGTCTGCAGAGACGACAGTGCCACCGGTCAGGGTAGCAATATCCTGCAGCATCTCCTTGCGGCGGTCGCCGAAGCCGGGAGCCTTGACAGCCACGACGTTCAGGGTGCCGCGCAGGCGGTTGACGATGAGGGTGGACAGAGCCTCGCCCTCAATGTCCTCGGCCACGATGAGCAGCTTCATGCCGTTCTGCATGACCTGCTCCAGCAGAGGAACGAGGTCCTGAATGACGCTGATCTTCTTATCGGTGATGAGGATGGCGGCACTGTCCAGAACAGCCTCCATCTTGTCGGTATCGGTGACCATATAGGGGGTCAGGTAGCCGCGGTCGAACTGCATACCTTCGACGATCTCGTTGTAGGTCTCGGCAGTGGTCTTGTTCTCCTCGATGGTGATGACGCCGTCGGAAGTGACCTTCTCCATCGCCTCGGCGATGAGACGGCCGATCTCGGGGTCGCCTGCGGAGATGGTGCCGACGCGGGCGATGTCGTTGGAATCCTTGACCTTCTGGCTGTGTGCCTTGATGGTCTCGACGGCCTTAGCAACAGCCTTGGTCATGCCGCGGCGGATGTCCATCGGGTTTGCACCGGCGGTGACATTCTTCATGCCCTCGGTGACCATAGCCTGTGCCAGAACGGTCGCGGTGGTGGTGCCGTCGCCTGCGGCGTCGTTGGTCTTGGTAGCGACCTCACGCACCAGCTGTGCGCCCATGTTCTCGAACTCGTCCTTCAGCTCGATCTCCTTTGCGATGGTCACACCGTCGTTGGTGATGACGGGGGCGCCGAACTTCTTGCTCAGCACCACGTTGCGGCCCTTGGGGCCGAGGGTGATCTTAACAGTATCTGCCAGAGTGTCGATACCGGCACACAGTGCCTTGCGGGCTTCCTCGCCCTGCTTGATCTGCTTAGCCATATTTTATCGCTCCTTCGTAAATGCTTGATTATCCAGTGTGAGGGAAAGACGCTTACTCCACGATGGCCAGAATGTCGGCCTGACGCACGATGGTGCATTCTTCGCCGTCCACCTTGACCTCGGTGCCGGAGTACTTGCTGGTGAGCACCTTGTCGCCCACCTTGACAGTCATCTTGACCTCCTTGCCGTCCACGACACCGCCGGGGCCAACGGCCACGACCTGTGCCACCTGGGGCTTCTCTTTCGCGCTGCCGGTCAGGATGAGGCCGCCCTTGGTGGTCTCCTCGACCTCAACAGTCTTGATAACAACACGGTCTGCAAGAGGAATGATCTTCATCGTTCTTGCCCTCCTATTATAAATATAAAAGATAAACTGTTTTATGTCCCGGGGGCTGCGCCCTTCCGGTCATTTAGCACTCTTTTTCCTTGAGTGCTAAGTGTATTGTACTCATCTTGGAGTCAAAAATCAAGGGGTTTTGCAAATTTCTTTGTTAAGTTTTTATGTCCTTTCCATGAGCCTGTCGAGTGTATGCTCTTTTTGCCCTCGCCATGTACGAACAATCTGCGCTCCATCTGCCTTTCGGATAACAAAAAACGCACCCGTCATAAGACCAGTGCGTTAAACGATATGGGGATCATCTCTCTATTTGGGCAATTCCGGTCCACCTTCATATTTTCGCTCCGAAACACAGTACAGTCAAAACACTTGACTTCGTCAAGCAACAGTGCTATAATACTTTCCATTCAAACGGAGAAGGAGTTGATGAAATGGAGCCATCCACGGTATCTTCCTGCATTCTGACCCTGTACAGAGAGTTTGCCGCTTACACGACCCAGCGGTTGCAGGAACTGGGTCTGAGCTTCGGGCTGATATATTTTGTTATTTATGTAGGAAAGCATCCGGACTGCACGCCCTCGGAACTGACCAAAGCTCTGCATCTGGATTGGGGCCACTCCCAGCGCAGCCTGAACAAGCTGGCCGAAGACGGCTTTCTGACGAAAGAAAAGAATGGGCGCAGCTACCACCTGAAGCTGACCCAGAGGGGTGAAAACGCCTTTGTGGTCTGTCATCAGGTCTTTATCGGCTGGGATGCGCAGAGTCTGGGCGGACTGACAGCGCAGGAGCGGCAGCAGCTGCTGACATTACTGCAAAATGCAGTGCAAAAGAAAGTGTGCAAATGATGTACGAAACGATCTTGAGTCCGATCCATTATGGTGGGATGCAGCTGAAAAACCGCATCATTTTTGCGCCGACAACATTCGGGCTGTCGGATGAAGAATACCTCGCAAAGCTCCGTGCCATTGCACAGGGCGGCTGTGCCATGATTATCGTGGGCGATGTCCCGGTGGGCAAAAGCAGATTTGAAAAATCTCTGTTTGACGCCAAAGGCTTTGCATTCTACCAGCAGGTCGTGAAAATCGCCCATGATGCGGATTGCAAAGTCTGTGCCCAGCTGCACCAGAGCGATTCCAATCTGCTGGCCCTGTTCAAGTACATTCCCGGCGTCCTGCTGAAAAAGATCACCCCGGATCAGCTGCGGGAAAAATTGAATGCAGAAGTGGCACCGTACATTACCAATATGTCTCAGCGGAAGATCCATGAGATCATCAGCGGATTCGGCAAAGCAGCAGCATTGGCAAAACAGGCCGGCTTTGATATGGTGCAGGTGCATGGCGACCGGATGTGCGGCAGCTTCAGTTCGGCCATCTTCAACCACCGCACCGACGAATACGGCGGCAGCGCAGAAAACCGCGCCCGTTTTGCGGCGGAAGCGGTCTCGGCTGTCCATGCGGCGGTTCCGGGGATGCCCATTGATTACAAGCTGGCCGTCCGGCAGGAAAACCCGCACTTTGGCAATGCCGGTGTGGTGGAAGAAGAACTGCCGGTGTTCGTTCCGCTGCTGGAGCAGGCGGGTGTGACCAGCTTCCATGTAACGCTGGCAAACCATTCGGCGTTGGAAAACACCATCCCGCCCGCCAATCATCCCTATTTCAGCCAGCCGGGATGCTTCCTCAAATTCTGCGATGAGGTGCGGCAGTACACCGAGCTGCCCATCTGTGGTGTCGGTGGTCTGAACGACCCGGATCTTGTGGAGCAGCAGCTCGCCAGCGGACGCATCCAGTGCGCCGCCATGAGCCGCCAGCTTCTGGCAGACCCGGATTGGGTGAACAAGCTGAAAAACGGGCAGGCGGAACAGATACACCGCTGTCTCCGCTGCAACAAGAAGTGTCTGGGCGGGCTGATGGCACATCAGGGAACTCGCTGCGTTTATGATGCTCTGCGAGAAAAAGAAGCAAAAAACGCATAAACCCACCCGGCAAAAAATCACGATATACTTAACAAAAAGACATTCACAAAGGAGAAGCTATGAGTTACGCGATCGTATACAGCAGCAAAACAGGCAACACAAAAATCTTGGCAGATACGCTGCACGACTGCCTGCCGCAGGCAGATTGCTGTTATTTTGGCACCCCGGATCCTGCCGCCATGGAAGCGGACACCCTTTATGTGGGCTTCTGGACGGACAAGGGACAAGCCGATGAAAGCACTTCGGACTTTTTGAAGCAGCTGCACGGCAAAAACATCTTTCTCTTTGGCACTGCCGGCTTCGGCGGCAGCAAAGAATACTTTGATAAGATCTTGAAAAAGACGGAGCATTCGCTGGACAAGAGCAACACTGTTTTCGGCAGCTTCATGTGTCAGGGCAAAATGCCGATGTCGGTACGCCAGCGGTATGAGAACATGAAAAAACAGCCGATCCATCTGCCCAATCTGGATGCCATGATCGAGAATTTTGACAAAGCTCTTTCTCACCCGGATGCGGATGACCTGGAGCAGCTGAAACAGGCTGTAAGATAACGGAAAAGGCGGCGGCTTGAGCTGGGCGGTGATGGCGTCGCAGCTTCTCATGACTGTCTGCCATTTTTCACCTATCACAATTTTTTATCAGCGCTCGCACACTCCGTAAAAAATCATATATTTTGTTTACACCCTTCATTGTTCATGTTATACTAATCCCATAGTTTTCTGGTTATAGAGGAGGATGTTTTACTATGCGAGCCTGTAAATGCCCCAACTGCGGTGCGAATCTCAATTTTGATGAAACTCCCAACAATTATGCCTTTTGTCAATATTGCGGCACTAAAATTGATCTTCTTGACCAGCGCACCATGCATACCGAACATATCATTGACGATGCCAAAATCAAAGAGTCTGAAGCCAAGCTAAAGAATGCGGAAAATGTATCTCGCATTGTTAATATTTTTGCTGCCCCTGTTGAAGAAAAACAGCGTCAAAAAGAGTTTGAGCGACAGCAGCAGGCCGAAGCTGCACGCCGTGAGTACGAGCGGGAGAAACGCAAAGAAGCTGAGCGTCGGGAAAATCGTGAAGCAATGGAAGATGGCTGTGCGGCCGCCCTCGGGAAACTTATGGTCGGATGTGTGAAACATCCCTTCATTGCACTGATTATTGCTGTTCTAATGCTCGGTTCATGCATGGGGTCCAGTTCCTCCAGCTCTTCTAGTTCTGTTGCTTCCTCGTATAAATCCACTGTCGCCGCTTCGAGTGCTGAATCTGTTTCTTCTTCCGAACTTGAAATGTATTCCGACCGATATTTATCGGATGCAGAATACACTTATGACATGGCCTACGTTAGGCACAGTGATAGCACATATTACTATCTGATAAGTTACAAAGACCACATTGTTACGTTTATAAATTTCCGAACAAATCTTGCCGTGCATATTCCTTTCAAATCCGGTGACCTAACTACAGGTATAGATTTAACTTTTAATTTTCCTGTTTCACATGACACCTATACAACCTCTCACCGGACTTTGAAGCTTACAAAAATCACGGATGACAGTCAAATGATTTCAAAAGAGGACGATAAAGAGTTTGCTTTTGAAAAAACCGATATTGAAACTGCACTTACTGACCTTCGCAAAATGAAAGGTCGCACCTATAACTATAATCTATAGTTTGTTTTAATTATAGAAGGAGGATTGTGTCATGTTCTATCTGGCCGGTCTGATTCGCTCCACCGTTCTGTATCCCATCCTAATATCGTTAATTAGCGGCACATTGCAATTTGCAAATTGACTTACGATGGCCGAAATGCCTCCAATATTTTTACTGGTGCGCTTTGGCATGACATTATCGCTCCATTTCTCAGAGTCAAGTCATGCATTGAGGTCCTTTTGAAAATACATATCATCAAAGATACCCCCGATCCATATACTTGAAGACAAGTTACAAGTGTATAGTGGCGGCATCTGGGGCGTATGTATATTACTTTTGCTATACTCTGCTTTTATTAGTCGCTAATGTTTGTCCTTACGATTATCGTAAGGACATTTTTATTTCCTCCATGGGCAGGTGTCGCCCGGTCTGCGCACTTCGTATGCCAACTTCAGCACATTCTCGTCTCCATAATGGATGGCCTTGTGTGTCGCATCCGATACGCTGATGACGTTCTCCGGGTCAAACAGCGCTTCCCTGTGCTCCAAGATGTCCTCTTTCGTCAAAGGGTTGATGTGGTGTATCGTAATATGCGCCCAGCTCACCTTTCTACCGTTTGTCATAATGTCTGCGATGGGATGGTCTTTGCACCCGAGGTCACGGCCTCCGTCTCGCACGATTATCCTGTCCCGGAGCTGCTGCCACTCCTTTGAGCGGTATGACAGCAAAAAAGGGGCTGTTGCAAAATACAGCTCCCCATTTTCAAACGATTCAACGAGATAATTTTGACTTTGGCTTTCTAAAATTAAAGCAAGTGCAACACTTTCTCTCAAAAATCAAAAATTTTTGATGGAGATGTGATGCACTTGCTTTTCGCATTATTCGATTTATCGATTATTTTTGGATGCTACCAAGAGCATCCATGTCGCGCCATTTTGCAGCAGCCCCTTCTCATCCTTTCATTTTACACGCTGGCCCTCTGGGCCATGAACCGCTCATAGGCCGGTTTAGGCAGCAGGACGCGCCCGGCCAGCGGCTTGAGCTGGGCGGTGATGGCGTCGCAGGGAGCGCACTCGCCGTCGGCGGTCGCCACGATAGGGCCGCGTCCGTCTGCCGGACGCAGGGAGACGCACTTTGCCCGGCGGTAGATGAAGCAGGGCTTCGCCTGTTCCGTCAGCTCACCGTTCCGGAAGTGCCTGCCGCTCTTGTACATCCCCAGCAGGCGGGCGATGGTCAGGCGGCTCACCCTGCGGATAATGAAAACGTCCAGCCAGCCGTCGTCGGGCTGCGCCTCGGGAGCCGCATAAAAACCGCCTCCATAGGTGCGGCCATTGCAGACGGCACACATCAGGCAGTCCACCGTCAGCTCCTCGCCGTCGATGGTGAAGGTCACGTTCCGGCCGATGTGGCCGCAGAGCTGCTTGACGATGGAGAGCGCATAGGCCATCTCGCCGCCGCAGAACGGGATGCGCCGGAACTGCGGGATGCCGTAAGCCACCTGTGCATCGAGCCCGGCGGCGCAGATGGTCGCCGAAAGGCCGAGGTCGGTCTGCATCAGATCAATGTCCACCTCACTGCCCGCCAGCTGGGCGTCGAGGTCATTGAACTCTTCCCGCGTGCCGTAGGTGCGCAGAAAATCATTGCCGCTGCCAAAGGGCAGACACCCCACCGCCGCGAGGCCGCACCCCTGCGCCCCGGTCAGCGCTTCGTTGAAGGTGCCGTCGCCGCCCGCTGTCCAGATGCGCACCGGCTCACCGTCAGCCTGCGCGGTGTGCGCCGCCTCAGCGGCCAGCTCCCGGGCATGGCCCGCGTACTGGGTCACAACGACCTTCCGTTTTTCCGGCGGGATACCCGCCCGCTGGGCTGCGGCCTGGATGGCCGGGGCCAGCTCGGCAGTGCAGTCCCGCTTGCCTGCGGTGGGGTTGAGCAAAAACAGATAGCGCATTCGGCTTCCTCCTCTGGTGGTTCCTGCCCTCTATCATAGCGGAAAACCAGAGCAGATGCAAGAGTTTTTCACCCGACACCCGCCGTCTGCGTCTCCTGCACCACGATCCTGCCGTCCTCGGTGCAGTCTGCCGTCCAGTGCTGTCCGAGGCTCACACTGCCGGAGGCGATCTGGTCGGCGAAGGCCTGCTCCACGGCCCGGTCTACCTGTCGGCGCAGCTCTCGCGCGCCATAGGGCGAATGTGCTTTTGCCGCCAGCGCCGGGCCGACCCGGGCCGTGTGGGTCAACTGATAGCCGCTGCGGGCAGCACGCTCTTCCAGCTGGCCCAGCAGCTTTTCGGCGATGGAGCAGAGGCTCTGCTCCTCCAGCGGGCGGAAGACGATGAGCTCATCCAGACGGCCCACCAGCTCCGGCCGGAACCATTTTTTCGCCTCGGCAACGGCGGCTTCCGACTGCTTTTCAAAGGCGGCTTCGCTTCCCGCTCCGAAGCCCAGCGGTGCGCTCTGCCCGGCGAGGAATCGTGCGCCGAGGTTGGAGGTCAGCAGGACGATGGTGTTGCGAAAATCCGCCTTGCGGCCCATGGAGTCGGTCAGCTGGCCGTCCTCGAGCATCTGCAGGAGCACATTCTGAATATCCGGGTGCGCCTTTTCGATTTCGTCAAAAAGCACCACGCTGTAGGGGCGGCGGCGGACGGCCTCAGTGAGCTGACCGCCCTCGTCGTGGCCCAGATAGCCCGGAGGCGCACCCAGCAGACGCGCCACGGTGTGCTGCTCCTGATACTCCGACATATCGAACTTGAGCAGGGCCTTCTCGCTGCCGAACCAGCTCTCCGCCAGCGCCTTTGCCAGCGCGGTCTTACCGACGCCGGTCGGCCCGAGGAAGAGCATCGCACCGATCGGCCGGCCCGGCTCCCCCAGCCCGGTGCGGCTGCGCCGGATGGCCCCGGCCACGGCGGCGACAGCCCGGCTCTGGCCCACGACTTCGGCGTTCAGGCGCTCTTCGAGGCGGGCCAGACGTTCCCGCTCCTTTTCGCCCACCCGTTCTGCCGGGACGCCGCTGGCCTGCGCCACCACCCGGGCAATTTCCTTCCGGCTGAGGACGGGGTCTTTCTCCCCTTCCCGCTCGGCCCGGATGCGCACCGCCGCGCAGGCTTCGTCCACGAGGTCGATGGCCTTATCCGGCAGACAGCGCCCCGGCAGATACCGCACCGAGAGCTCCACGGCCTCCCGCAGGGCTTCGTTGGGCAGGCGGACGCCGTGATACCGCTCGTAGCGGGGTGCCAGACCTTCCAGTATATCCACGGCCTGCTTCGGCGTAGGCTCTTCGATTTGGACGCGGCCAAAGCGGCGCTCGAGGGCGGCATCCTTCTGGATGTGGGTGCGGAACTCCTGATTCGTCGTCGCGCCGATGAGCTGCAGTTCGCCCCGGGCCAGCACCGGCTTTAAGATGCTGGCTGCGTCGATAGCCCCCTCTGCCGCACCGGCGCCGACGATGGTGTGGAACTCATCCACGAAGAGGATGGCGCTGCCGTCTCGGACGAGTTCTTCCAGCAGGTTCTTGAACCGCTCTTCGAAGTCGCCGCGGTACTTCGTACCAGCCACGAGGCTGGCCATGTCCAGCGCCAGCAGACGCCGCCCCTGGAGCATCCGGGGTACCTGCTTGTCGGCGATGCGCTGGGCAAGCCCTTCGGCCAGCGCGGTCTTGCCCACGCCCGGTTCCCCCACAAGGCAGGGGTTGTTCTTCTGGCGGCGGCATAAGATCTCTACCATCCGGTCCAGCTCTTTTTCCCGGCAGAACACCGGGTCCAGCTCGCCGTCCGCCGCCCGGCGGGTCAAATCGCGGCAGTATTTGTCGCTGGCCCGGCTCCCCCGCGGCAGCGACGACGCCGAGCGCGGCTGGATCGGCAGGATGAACTGCCCCGAAAGCTGGCGGCACTCCCGCACCGCCTCGGTGAGCTGGACACCCATGGATGCCAGCATAACGCCCGCGGCGCAGTCGGTGTCTTCCAGCATGGCGCAGAGCAGATGCTCCGGCTCGGCCCGGCTCAGGTGGGCGTTCTGCGCCCCGATGATGGCGTAGTCCATCGCCCGGCGCAGGTCTGCCGCCATATCGCCCCGGGCAAGCCTGGTGACCGAACCATCCCGCCCGGCGGACAGCTGACGCCGCACTTCCAGCTCCGAGATGTTCTTCCCGGCCAGAAAGCGGGCCGCCGGGCCGCCGTCCGCTTGCAGCATCGCCCACAGCAGGTGGCCGGTGTCTGCCTTTTTGCAGCCCAGCCCTCCGGCCAGCTCCACCGCCTTATCCAGCAGCTGCCCCGCCTCCCGGGAAAAGCCCTTATACCGTCCTTTGCCGAATGCGTCCCAAATGCTCATTTGCCTGGCTCCTATCTTCCGTATTGCCCTGTTGCATCAAGAAACAGTATAGCCCCGGCAGGCGAGAAAAAATCAGAGCTTTGTGTCGCACCGGCCCAAAAACGCGCCGAGAGATAGTCAAAACCACCGGCTGAGCCGGTGGCTTGAGTAAGCCCTAGAAGGGCATCCTACTGGCAAAGCCCCTGCAAGGGACCACGAGCAAGCATCTTTCATCTGCATTACTTGACTTTGGTGCTGCCTTCCATCAGGTATACAAAGCCATCACCAATGGCTAAGTCTTTGATCTGCATATTTTAATCCTCCTCGTATTATAAAGTAGTAGTTATTAGAGTCCCTCTCCAAGGACAAAATGCTACAATAGACAAGGTGCTGTGGATTGGTTTA